>OBLN01000083.1_pt1 | contig 34061 bp, 25 predicted proteins | sample 1519301 | NCBI WGS metagenome assembly OBLN01 (sample SAMEA2452533, study PRJEB22499) | sediment metagenome | reverse complement strand
GCGGAATAAGGAATAAAGAAGAAGGAATAAAAAACCTCAACGTTCTCAACTATCTCAACCTCTTTTTTCCCGGCGCCAGAGTTGAACCCCAATCGCCTCTCGCCATCCTGGTTCAATGACACTTGCGCAGCAAGCCGATGACAAGTTCTCCCGGTTCCTCAATGACAAGTTTATCTAAATGACGCCTACGCTACTCCCCACAGCGTCCTGCTTTTTTTCCGCCCTCAACTCCCTCAACTTTTTAGAATTTAATCACTTCATCCAGTGGGGAGAATGAGACAATGGACTGCAGATTGACGTACACGGTTTTGCGGTTGGCATGGACGCCTGTGGTGCGGGTGTCCATGATATAGCGCTCCGCGGTTGTCGGTGAATCATGGCGATGATGCACGTCCGCGTCCGCCAGCCGCACCGCGTCATCGGAGACGGCTTCGAGTCGACCGATATAGATCCAGTTGGAATCCGTGTCCAGGACCGCAAGCTGACCGACATGGGCTTCCAGCAGCGTTTTCATTTTTTCTCCGCGCATATTTCATTCAGCCTGTTATATATATCACATTTCCGCGCGCAACACCCAGCGCACGGGTCGGGCGCCATACGTGCCCGTGCGTACGGAATCAGCGTGCCATGCCCGGCGCTTTGCCCAGGTGACGCTGGACCTCAAGCGCCAGCATGCGATTCAGGCGCCTGGCGCCCAGCGCGGAAAGATGAGAAACCCGGGATCCATACCCGCCGTCCACAAACATCTCCGGGTCGTCCAGGGGAAAGCGATCGGGTCGATTGAAGTCGATGAAATGTACGCGCGGAAACCGGGCCGCAAGGTGGTGCATCTGCTCACGGAACTGGTCCTGCATGTGGTTGGTGCGGTAGACATTGATGAAATCCGGCAAGTATACCAGAAACACCCGCGCCCTGTCCTTGATGGCAAGTTCCAGCAGCTTTTCCAGGTAGTCGCCTTCCCTGCCCGGGAAAGGCGTATAAGGGGCAGCCTGCCATGTCGGGGGTTCATGCTGCAGATCGCGGGACACTTTGCCGTGCAGCCCGGTGTAGGTCGAGATCCCCGCCGGCGGAATCCGCCGGTTGCTTTTGCTCTCCAGGCTCACGGCCAGGCGGTTGAGCATGTCCATCATCATCTGGTCGAACCGCGGTTTTTTCTGCGCCAGCATTGAAATCCGGCCGAGTCCCCGGACTTCCGGCTCTTCCCGGGGGAGATCGTCCACTTTTACCCCCATCGCGGCCAGCAGCCGGGGCCCGGTATATTTGTCAAAGGTAAAGTAATCCAGGCCGTAAAACAAATACCGCGGGGGGCCGTTATGTTCGCGGAAACGCTTGTAAGCCAGGTAGTTGTAACGCGGATAACAACCGGCACCGGCAAGGGAAAAGGCCCGCAGTTTGAGGAAATGGTGGAGATGGATGGGGAGGATACCCTCATACGCCCTGGATGTTCCCATGATCAGGCTGTTGTAGTAATTCCTGGGCATGGCGGGGGCCAGGCGGTCTTCTCCCTTTGCATAGAAGCTTTTTTCCGCCACCCCCAGCAGCGTGGCGATCCCGCGGTCAAACGCAAGAAAGGCAGCCACCCCCAGCAACAGCATCAGGGCGGCATTCAGTCCGCGCCTAAAAGCGGAAGTAGATGAATTCATTGGTGGTATCCACGGAAAACACGATCAGCACGCATAAAGCCAGCGCGAAGAGCACGACCCTGACGGGTGCCGCTTCGGGAAGAAGCCGCCGCCACAAGCCTTTGCCCGAGCCCCATTCCCACAACGCGAAAGCCGCGGCGAAACTCAGGGTGAAACCCAGATGCACCCAGCCGCTGCCCGTCAGTCCGAGGCGGATATGTCCGAGGTAGTTCAATGCTTCCGCAACGCTGCCGGAGCGAAAGAAAATCCACGACAGGGTCAGCAGCACGAAGGTGGAGGTCCATTGCAGCGAGGCATTGACCGCGGCCCGCTTTTGCAGGCCCAGGTATCGGCGCAGCCGTTTGCGCGTGCGTTTGCTCAGGTGGGAAAAAATCATGAAAAACGCGTGCAGCAGCCCCCAGATCACAAAATTCCATCCCGCGCCATGCCACAGGCCGGCCACAAACATGGTGACGGTCGTGGCCAGCGCATACACGCTCAACTCAGCCGCGCGACGGCGCCACTTGTCCGTGCGGCGCAACAGGGAGTAGGAAAATGGCAGAAAGATATAGTCCCGCAGCCAGAAGGAGAGCGTGATGTGCCAGCGGCGCCAGAATTCCGATATGCTGCGGCTCGCCAGCGGGTGGTTGAAGTTTTCCTTTGAGCGAATGCCCAGCAACTCGGAAACGCCCACGGCCAGGTCGGTGTAGGCGGCAAAGTCGCAATAGATCTGCAGGTAGAAGAATACCGCCGCGAAGATCAGGTTGATCCCCGCGTAGGCGGCGGGATCGCGAAAGACGGGGTCAACGAATACGGCCAGGCGCTCGGCAATCACCAGCTTCTTGAGCAGCCCGGCCAGGATGCGCCGCAACGCGCGGTCCAGGTCCGGTTGCGCCGGGTTTTTCAATTGATCGAGCAGGTCTTTGCTGCGTTCGATGGGTCCGGCCAGAATTTGCGGGAACCAGGTGAGGTGCAGGGTCAGAAAGAAGAGGCTGGGTTCCGCCTTGCAGCGTGCGCCGGATACGTCAACCAGGTAACTGATCATTCTGAAGGTGAAAAAAGAGATGCCCAGCGGCGCCAGCAGGCGTACGGGCGATAAATTCCAGTTCAGCAGGTCCGACAGGGTCTGGATAAACAGATTGGTGTACTTGAACACCAGCAGGGGGGCTGTCACGATTGTGATGCCGCCGATCAGCCAGGATTTACGCGCGCTTCGCGGCAGGCGCTCCATGTGCCGCCCCAAAGCCCATACAGCCACGCAACTCAAGAGCAGCATCGGCAGGTAGCGCGGCTGGATCAGCGCGTAAAAGAGGATACTTGCCGCCAGCAGCAGGAACGGGCGCAATCGCCGTGGAAGCAGTTGACCGGCAAAAGCGGTCAGCAAGAGAAAAATCAATGTATGGGTACTGAAGACGCTCATGGGAAAGCGGATTATATCACATCAGTTGTTGCGTGGGATCTGATTTGGGCGGCTCAACATCGTGGGCTGAAGGATGGTAGCCCGTAGGGGAATCGAACCCCTCTTGCAGGGTTGAAAACCCTGTGTCCTAACCGATAGACGAACGGGCCACCCGAAATGAGCCGTGCTGGGCTCGAACCAGCGACACCCGGCTTAAAAGGCCGGTGCTCTGCCTGCTGAGCTAACGGCCCACGGTTTGAGAGCATAGCATGGTTGTCATTGATTGTCAACCACGAAGGTGATCCGGGTTGTCGATGCCCGGGTTGATTGTCTGGTTGATTGTATTGTATGATTGGGCCGTTTCCCGGGACGATCCCGGGATCTGTGGAGGTGCGGCATGGATACCCTGCATCGCGACTTCGTGCGCACGGCCAAGCGCCTTGGAAAGAAAACCGCGATCGTGGATCGCACCCTGGATCTGCGTATCTCTTATTCCAAGGCACTGATCGCGGCCCTGATTCTCGTGCGCAAAATCCGCCGGCATCGGGACGGATTTATCGGCTTGATGATTCCCAATTCCGCCGGGTCCTTCCTGGCCACCCTGGGCGTGGTGCTGGCCGGCAAAGTGCCTGTCATGATCAACTATTCCACCGGTGCCGCGGAAAATGCCGAATACGCCCAGAACAAATGCGGCTTCCGCACCATTATCACTTCACGCGCCCTGCTCGAAAAGATCGGCTGCCGCATTGTCAAAGGCATGGTGTTTATCGAGGATATCATGGCCGGGGTATCGGTTGCCGACAAGCTCCGCGCCGCGGCCCAGGCGACTTTGCCGCTGCCGTTGCTGCTGCGTTCGATCCACGGCGGCGAACTGGACGATAATGCGGTCATCCTTTTTACCAGCGGCAGTGAAAAGGATCCCAAGGCCGTGCAATTGACGCACCGGAATTTTCAGTCCAACATCAAGGGCTGCCTGGATCACCTGGAGCTGCTCGAGGAAGACGTCATTCTCAGCATCCTGCCGCTTTTTCACGTTTTCGGCCACAACACCAACTTCTGGCTGCCTTTGATTACCGGATGCACCGCGGTCACTTTTGCCAACCCGCTGGATTACGAGGCGGTCTGTCGCACGGTGCGTGAAGAAAAGATCACGGTCATGCTGGGGACACCGATCTTTTTCAACGGCTACCTGCGCAAGTCACGGCCCGGTGATTTTTCCAGCGTGCGCCTGGCCGTTGCCGGCGCGGACAAGACTCCGGAGCATCTTTTCAAGGGATTTTTGGAACAGCACAACCTGCAGATTCTGGAGGGTTACGGCTGCACCGAAACCAGCCCGGTGATCTCGGTCAATACCCCCACCCAGATCAAATTCGGCAGCATCGGTAAGCCGCTGGCGAACCTGGAAGTGCGTATCCGCGATCTCGATACCGCCGAGGATCTTCCCCCCGGCCGGGAAGGTAAAATCGTGGTCCGGGGCGACCTGGTGATGAAAGGCTATTTCGATGACCTCGAGGAAACCGCGCTGCGCATCCGCGGGGGTTGGTACGATACCGGCGACATGGGAATGCTGGATGAAGAGGGCTTCCTGTGGCATCGCGGCCGCCTGAAGCGTTTTGTAAAGATCGGCGGTGAAATGGTTTCGCTGGTGCGGACCGAGAACGTGTTGATCCAGTTGCTGCCGGATAATGTTGAATGCTGTGTTGTCGAGGTGGCTGATTCCGTCAAGGGCGCGCGTATCGTGGCCGCGGTGACGGCCCCGGTGAATGAAAAAAAGATCCTCAGGGCCATGGCTCAGCAATTGCCCAACATCGCCTTGCCGCGCAGTTTCGAGGTCATGCAGGAGTTACCGAAGATGGGCAGCGGCAAGGCGGATTTCCGCGGCGTTCAGGCGGAAATGCGGCGCAAGTTCGACCGCAGCCGAGCGTCTGATTAGGGGCGAAGAGGGCTTTTTTATTCCTTCTTGCTTATTCGTTATTCAGCGTATCCGGATCAAGAGCCGGAGGCGGAATGCGCGCGGATGCGGGATGCCGCCTCGGTAACCGTTTCTGAATCCATGGCAATGTTCAGGCGGATGAAATCGCGGTAGCGATCGGAAAAGTTTTCTCCCGGGACGACGCCCACTCCGGCTTCAAGCAGGGACTCGGCCAGGGAAAAACCGTCGCTCCATGCCTGCGGAATCCGGGCCCAGACAAAGTAGCCGCCCCGGGCCGGCGCGACACGGAAACCGGCGGCGGCAAGCTCGTGACTCATGAACGCATGGTTGCGCGCGCAGATCATGCGGCAGTCGCGGGTGTACTCGCTGCCGAAGTCGTTCGCTTCCAGGTAACGCGCCAGCGCCGCCTGGGCCAGAGACGGGGCGGATAAGCCGGTATAGTCGTGATCGGCGCGGATCGCCGCCATGGTTTTTTGCGGAGCGACCATATGGCCGACGCGCCAGCCCGTGATGGACAATCGCTTGGAGAAGGAATCCACCCGGATCAGCTTTTGAAACCCCAGCTCCAGTGGGTCCGCCGGCGCAGAATCGAAATAGATCCCGGCGTAGACGGCGTCAAATATCAGCCAACCGTCCACCCGTTCCAGGATGGTCGCGAGGGCACAGAGTTCATCCCGGCTCCAGATTTTCCCCAATGGGTTTCCGGGAGATGCCAGCAAAATCACGCGGATCTGCCGTTTCCGGACGGTCGCCTCGAGCGCCGCAAAGTCGACGTCGCCGTCCGCACCGGTCGAAAAAGCGTGGTAAGGCATGCCCAGGATTTGCGGCAGCCGCGGAAAGCTTTCGTAAGCAGGGTCAAAGGCCAGCACGCCCGCCCCGGGGCCGAGGTGATAAAAGAGGTGAAACAATGCCAGGAACAGACCTTCCGTGGCTCCCTGTACGATCAACAGATTGCCTTCATCCAGGGGGGTGTCGGCGGAACTCAAGCGGGCGGTCAACAATTCCAGGAGCCGCAGATTGCCGTTCCCCGGCGCGTACTGATGCAGGGCGGGTTCGTTTGCGGCTTCACAGAGCCGGCGGATCAATTCCGGGGGCGGTTCGAATCCAGGCTTGCCCTGGGCGAGGTTGATACCGCCGCGCTGGGTGATGCGGCGGCTGAAGTGGCTGATCAGCGAGCCCCGGAATCGTTCCGGGGTCATTGCGTGCCGAGTTCCGCCTGCAGTTGTCTGGCCTGGCTGATAAAAGCGGACAAAGGATATTCTTCCAGCAGGCGCGCAAGCGTCTGCCGGGCCATGTCGAGTTGGCGGGCCTTGTACTGGGTGCGCGCCATCAGCAGCAGGACATAATCCTTGGCCACTTCGGTGTCCGTGTCCGTCAGCAACTGGTTGAACAGGTCCAGGGCTTCGCGTTCGCGATCCATCGCGCTCAAGACCTGCGCTTCCAGAAGGGTTTTCTGGTCGTTGATGATATCCAGGTGGCTGGAGGAGATGTCATCCATCATTTCAAGTGCTTCCGCCGTGCGTCCCTGTTCGATGTAGAGCCCGGACAGGAACAGCTGCGCCGCGGCGGACAAGCCCCGGCCGGCCTTTAACTCGGATAGCTTCTTTATCTTTTCGTCCACGCTCAGCGTGTTGTCGTTGCGGATCTGCAGGGCCTCGGAGTAGCGTCGGTTTTCCCGTGAATATGAATGCGAGCGGACAAGGGTCACGACCGCGATCACGACCAGTATGGAAGCGATCACCACCGCGGCGCTCACCAGCTTGCGACGGTTCCCGCCGATCCAGTTCAGGACGGTGGAAATGAAGTGTTGAAACGGATCTTCTTTCAGGTGGGCACGTTCTTTGCGTTTCATTTTTGTTCCTTAAGAAACCCGATCGGAGGGCTTTCTCACGTGCAATATGTGCAAGATGGTAACACCTTGAACCGATGGTGTCAAGTTCCTCGTGATGGCCGAATAAGGCTTATTCCCCGATGGAAAGGGCGTCAAGGAGCAGTGCTTTCAAGACCGCGGCGCCGTGGGTCTCCGCCTTGCCTCCATGTTCGAGGCGGAACGCGAAAGCAAACAGTGGACGCTGCGCAGGAAGGAAGCCGATCATCACCGCGTCCAGCCCCAGGGCGGGGTTGCCGGCGGTACCGGTTTTGGCCGCCGTGACCGGGCCGGAAGGCAGCAGGGCGCGGTGGCCGGTCCCTTCGGCATCGCGGATCACCCTTACCATCGCATTCCGCAACCGCGCGAAGATGCGCCCGCCGGGAATGGATGCCAGCGCCTGGGGTTGGTGATGATAGATTCCCAGTTTGAGGATGTTTTTTTCGGTAGCGATCAGGTAGGGTGATGACAGGGAGCCGGACTGGGAAAAGGCGGCCGCCAGCAAAGCCCCATGCAGCGTGGTGATGCGGATTTCTTCCAGGCCGACGGAAAGGTCGGCCAGCCGGCGGGGAGGCAACGGGGGCGGGTTGAAATCACCGAGCTCGAAAGTCAGGCAACGGTCACGCAGCGGTGGGGAGTTGAATTTGAATTGCCTCAGAATCTGCGCCAGCTTGTCGTCGCCGACCGCCAGCCCCATGCGCGCATAGGCGATGTTGCAGGAGACCACCAGCGCGGTTTCCGGCGAATCCACTTTTCCATGGCGGGTCCAGTCGTAAAAGATACGGCCTTCGATCGTGGTGTTGCCGCGGCATTGAAGCGGGAAAAGATGCTGGTCCGATGCCTGGCTGAATGCCAGGTAGGTCAATGACTTGATGATTGAACCGGGCTCGTAGCGCTGTTTCCAGGCCGCGTTTCCCGACTGCGGTTCCTGGGGTTTGGAATAGGCGGCCAGGATGGCGTTGTCTTTGGGATTGAGAATCACGCAGGAACCGTGATAGTTTGAGAATGCCGCATGGACCTTTCCCTGGAGGCGGGCATCGAGTGTCAGGGTGAAAAAACGCAGGCCTTGCTGCAATACGCTCTTGAACGGCGACAGATCCATGCCGGAAACCCGGGAGTGAATCGTCGCCGTTGCGGGTTCGTATTCGGCCACTACCTGACCGGAGTGATCGTGAATGCAGGCGATGCGGCCTTTTTCCAGTTCTTTCCAGATTTCTTCCAGGATGCGCAGGGCCTTGGCGTGTTTTTCGCGAAAAGCCGGCGACAAATCCTCCGCGAGGCCGCGGGCTTCACCCGGCCGATAGCGCGCGGTCAGGAAGAGCAGGCGGTGATAGGTGTTGCTTGATCCCTGTTGACGGAGAAAATCCAGGTAAAGGCCCAGCGAATCATAGCGGCCCAGGTCGACCATGCGGTCCAGGAAGCGGCGGGAAGCAACGGCTTTTGCGTGGCGATGCCCGGAAAGTTCCTGTCTTCCAATCTCGATCCGGCCCTCAAGCAGATGGGAAAGCGCGCGGAGTTCGCGCATCGCCCCGGCGGTGAAAAGCGCGCGCGATTCCGTCTGCAGCACGGTTTCAGCGGCAGGTTTCCCGGCCAGGAGGTCTTCCTGAACCCGTCTGAACTCACGGTGTTGTACGCCATGGAGAATCAGCAGCGTCACCCCGGCCAGCGACAAAAGGGCGGCGGCCCAGCGCAGGTGTTGCTGGCGCCGGCGTTTGCGCAATTGATTGAACGAGAAACGGGTGTTGCGATAATCCAGAACCATGGGATCAGGGGAAAAGGCCGGCTTCGACGCGTTCGGCCAGCATGTGAAGGATGAACAGGTGGATTTCCTGAATCGCGGGGGTATCCGTATCCGGTACCGAAAGGATCAGGTCCGTTCCCGCTTCAAGCAGCGGGCCCGTGTGTTTCCCGCACAGGGCCATGGTCCGCATGCCTTTTTTGCGGGCGTTTTTCAGGGCCTTCAACACGTTTGCCGACCGGCCGCTGGTTGTGATGCCGATTGCCGTATCACCGGGATTGCCCAGCGCGTCCACCTGGCGGGAAAAGACATTCTCGAAGTCGGAATCGTTGCCGATGGCGGTCAATCCCGCGCAGTCGGTGACCAGGGCGATTGCCGGAAGACCGGGGCGGTCACGGTAAAAACGGTTGACCAGTTCAGCGGCGAAATGGGAAGCCTGGCTGGCGGACCCGCCGTTGCCGAACGTGTAGATGCGGCCGCCGTTTTTCAGGCAGGTGATGAGATATTCGCTCGCCTGCGCAACCGGAACAGCGGCCTTCTCGAATGCCTGCAACAGCCGCAGACGCTGCTCGATGCGTTCAGTCACCCAGGAATTCATGGTGTTTTTATTGCTCCGGTCATTCCATTCATCAACAGTATCGATTTTTTCTCCGGCACTGTCAAGGCGCAACGGTTGACTTTTCGAACGGACGAAAATAGAATCGGCCTGGAATGTCAAAGTTACTTGCCCGGAATCCAGGAAACTCTATCCCCTATACAAACCCAAGGAGGTATGGATGAGTTACATCAATGAAATCATTGATTGGACCAAGGATCGCAATCCCGGTGAACCGGAGTTTCATCAGGCCGTCGAGGAGGTGCTCGAAACGCTTGAGCCCACGGTGGAAAGACACCCCGAATTTGTTCAGGCCGGAATTTACAAGCGTATTGTGGAACCGGACCGGGCCGTCATTTTCCGCGTGCCCTGGGTCGATGATCGGGGCGAAACCCAAGTGAACAAGGGATTCCGCGTGCAATTCAACAACGCGATCGGCCCCTACAAGGGCGGGTTGCGTTTTCACCCGTCGGTCAACATCGGCATCATCAAGTTCCTGGGATTCGAACAGATCTTCAAGAATTCCCTGACCACGCTGCCCATGGGCGGCGGCAAGGGCGGATCCGATTTCGATCCCAAGGGAAAATCGGACGCAGAGGTCATGCGTTTCTGCTACGCGTTCATGCGCGAGTTGTTCCGCTATATCGGGCCGGATACGGATGTTCCCGCGGGTGACATCGGTGTGGGCGGTCGCGAGATCGGTTACCTGTACGGCATGTACAAGAAGCTCCGCAACGAGCATACCGGCGTGTTGACGGGGAAGGGCGCGGACTGGGGCGGCAGCCTGATCCGGCCGCAGGCCACCGGTTACGGTGAAACCTACTTTGCCGCCGAAATGCTGGCTACCCGTGGCCAGGATCTTCAAGGCAAGACCGTGGCCGTCAGCGGATCGGGCAACGTGGCCCAGTACGCAGTCGAGAAGGTCGGGCAACTGGGAGGCAAGGCGGTCACCATGTCCGATTCCAGCGGCACCATTGTCGACATGAACGGAATCAAGGACGAAAAATGGGACTTCATCATGCAGCTCAAGAATATCCGTCGCGGCCGCATCCGTGAATACGCCGATAAATTCGGCGCCCAATACTATGAGGGTAAGAGTGTCTGGGATGTCATCCGCGATGAAAACCTGAAGATTGACGTCGCCCTGCCTTCCGCCACTCAGAACGAAATCCACAAGGATCATGCCGAAGCCCTGATCCGCAATGGCTGCTTCTGCCTGTCTGAGGGCGCGAACATGCCGTCGACTCCGGAAGCCATTGAGATCTACCAGCAGAACGGTATCCTCTACGGTCCCGGCAAGGCCGCCAATGCCGGCGGAGTAGCGGTTTCCGGCCTGGAAATGAGTCAGAACAGCCTGCGCATGAGATGGCCCGCGGAAGAGGTGGACGCTCACCTGCAACGGATCATGAAAAACATTCACAAATCCTGCCTGGACGCGGCTGAAACCTATGGCTCAAAAGGCGACTATGTCGCCGGCGCCAATATCGCCGGCTTCCTGAAAGTGGCCCGCTCCATGCTGGCCTACGGTGTGATCTGATAAACTCCGATAACTGCACCTGAGATAAGAAACGGGGGGCCGGAGGGCCCCCCGTTTCCTTGAACTGGGTGCTGGATTGAATTTCCCCGGGTCGCGATGTATATTACACATGGGGCACCCCGGCTTTCTGTGGGGCAATGCCCGCAAGCGCAGGAGAAGATCGAAAATGACTGGCGAGAACGAAGAGAAAGAACCACTGGAATCCGAAAATGCGTTCGGCGACCTGATTGAAAGCCTGCAGACCGAGGGGTGGACCTGGAACAATTTCTACCGGCGCCCCAAGTTCTGGATCACCCTGGTCATGGCGATTCTGGGAGTGCTGCTGGTATGGGCGCTGATTCGCCATCAGCAGGGAAGCATCGGCAGCAATGAGTTGAGCCGTTCCCTGGAGCTGGTTTCCTCCGAGACGCGGTGGGTGAACAAGGAAGTGACCCCGTACCGGGTCAAGATCGTGCCTTCGGTCACATTCACGGTGCGCAACAAGGGCAAGCGTACCATCGGCAACCTGAAGTTTGTCGGCATTTTCATGTTCGCCGACAGCGGCGAGCAGATGAGCGACGGCGTCACGCCGCTGATGCCGGAGCCGGTTGAGCCGGGCGAGACCACGGAAGAAATCACCATCAATGCCTTGTATGGATACTCGGCTACGTCCAAAGCCGCTTTCATGCAGAACAAGAGTAAGTGGAAGCCCATCAAGGTAAAAATCCTGGCCCAGACCAGTTCGAACAGTTTCGCGCCCCTGGGAGTGATTCCTGTGCGCCAGGTGATCGAGGGCATTGATGGCGATATCAGCGAAGGTCAGGTGATTGAGACGGATGAGCGCATGGAAAAGGCGCTTAAACTGGGGAGTTCGCTGCAGGTGATCGATGCGGAGTCCCGCTGGGAAGACAAGCTGGTGACGCGCAACCAGGCGGTGATCGTACCGGTGATCCGTTTCCGCCTGAAAAACACCGGCGACGCCCCCCTGCACAACCTGATTCTGAAGGGCGTGTTTGAATTCGAGGAAGATGGGCGTCAAATGACTGTGGGCGAAACGGAAGCCCTGCGCGAACCCCTGGGGCCGGGAAAGACCAGTGACGAGATCGCTTTGAAAGGAGAATTCGGCTACTCCGCCAGCAACAAGGCGGCGTTCGTGCACAATCGCGACCAGTGGAAGCCCATCAAAGTGAGGATTCTTGCGCGCTCGCGGCAATCCGGGGACGCTTTGCTGGGGATCTTTCCGGTCAGCCGTGAGATTGAGGGTGTGAACGTAATATATCGCAGTTCGGGAGGTTAATGCCGCCGGGTTCCGGGCGGACTGCTGGCATGGGACGAAAACTGGCCGGGTTCCTGGTTCCCCTGTTGGCAATCGCTCTGCTCGCGGGGGGAATTTACTGGGTCCGGGATCAGGCGATCCAAAGCTGGCTTTCCGACCATATCGAAGAAGGCTACCGCCATTTCAATCAGAATGTCGCTTCGCTGGAAAAGGAGTTGTGGTCCCGGCGGGTGGAGATCGGCCGTCGCAGCGCGGAAATTGTCCTGGCCATCTTCGACACCCAGACCGATGGCATGCCGGTTGCGCTTTCCGGCTCGGTCAGCCTGCGGGGAATGATCACCGCTCCGTCCAGCGGAACGGTTTTCGGCGTGTATGTTTCCGATCCGGATCAGCCCCGCTCCCTGCTGGACAAGCTCGTAAAGGGTATCGATACCTTTGACAACCATCTATCCCAGATACACAACCGGGTGTTCAACACCTATTTTATTTCCAGGCAGCAGTGGATTTTAATCAACCCTCCCAAGTGGGTCAGCCAGATTGAAGACCGTCATGATTTCACCAGGGATGTTTTTTTCCGCATCGGCACTCCGGAAGAAAATTCCACCCGGGAACCGGTATTTACTCCGGTTTACTATGATGACATCTGGGAAAAATGGATGACATCACTGGTAATTCCGGTTTACCGGGGCAATGAGTTCCTGGGGATAGTCGGGCATGATTTCCTGCTGGATGATCAATTGCCGTTTTTTTCCAACCACGCGCTGAGTGGTTTCGGATCGCTGATCCTGGTGGACCGCGACAATCGCCTGTTGCTGCATTCGAGTCTCCTGGAGCTGATCGGCGGGCGTGAGTTTCGCATGAACGAAAGCCTGGACATGAGCGGGCGTGTCCAGGAGGCCTCGGTGCGCGCATTAATCGACCGCCTGCGGTCAGGCGAATTGCGCAGGGGATTTCATGAACTTGCCGGGCGGCATTTCCATGTCTGGCAGGAAGAGATGCCGGTCATCGGCTGGCGCTACCTGTACATGGCCGGCAGCAGTGATATTCTAAAGCGTTTTGAACCGCAATTGGACCAGGTCCTGCTCATGGCTGCGGCGGTGGCGGCGATGCTCTTTCTGCTGCTGCTGTGGTGGCTGACTTTTCTGCGCCCCCTGCGTCGCCTGGGCGGAAACCTGCGCGCGATCAGTCGCGACAACCAGGCCAACGACCTGCCCATGCAGCGCAGCCTGGTCTCTTCCAGTCTTGAAAACCTGTTTGCGGATACCCGTGAGGTGGTGCAGCGCCTCACGGGCAACATCCACGAGGTCAGGGAAGCCAAGGAGTATATCGAGACCCTGATGAAAACGGTCAGCGTGTTCATTGCTGTCCTGGATGCCGATCTGAAACTGGTGGATATCAACGATTTCGGTTTAGAGAAACTCAAGATCCGGCGTGATGAAATCGCCGCAATCGACCTGGAAAAACTATTCGGCGCGGGTGAGCTCAAGCAATTGTCGGCCGAGTTGCAGGAGCGTGGATTCGTCAGTAACCGCGAGTTGGTCATCTACCTGCCGGATGGGCGTACCATGAACGTCGATGCCTCGATCTCTTCGGAAGCGGATTCGCGGGGTAATAAGCGTCTCGGGTATATCGCCGTGTTTTCCGACATTACCCTGCGCAAGAAAGCCGAAGTCAACCTGCGCAACCAGATCACTTTTTCGCGCCAGATTTTCAAGACCATCCCCGATATCATCCTGATCACCGATATGCAGCGTAAAGTGATTTTCATGAACCAGAAGGCGGAGAGCCTTTTGAAGGATCGCTTGTCCGCCAACCGCGATCTGGCGGACCTGTTGTCGCAGCGTTCGCTGGAAAGCGGCTTTGACGAATTCCTGCGCAACTCCATTCGCGACGGCCGCGACGTCAAGCAGATCAATGTGGTCAACCCGTTCCTGGAGGAAGAGAGTTTCGTCGACCTGATCATTGAGCCGTTGCGGACCCATTCCGGCCTGATCGGGGGTTTGATTCTGGTGCGCGATATCACCGAGTGGCGGGATCTGACTCAGAAAATCCAGAATCTGCAGGTATTCATGCAGAAACTGATCGATGCCAGCCCCTATGCCATCGTGTCCATGGCCGAAGACAACCGGGTCACGGTATGGAACGGCAGCGCTGAAAAGATGTTCGGTGTTTCCGCCGCGGACGCCTTGGGTGTGCCGGTTTTTGACGTATCCCCCGCATTCGCGAATTACCGCGATATCATCAACGAGGTTCGGATCCTCAATAAAACCGTGTTTCTCAACGACGAGATGTTGCTGGTGGAAAACGACCGCAACCGCGTGGTTCATCTGAACATTTACCCGGTGCAGAGCGATGACCGCAGCGTGGTCATCAATATTCAGGATGTCACGGAGCTCAAGCAATTGGAGGATTCGCTGATGCAGGCCCAGAAAATGGAGTCGCTGGGGCTGCTGACCAGTGGAATCATCCACGATTTCAACAATGTGCTCAGCGGCATCATGGGTTATGCTTCCCTGCTGGACAAGAAACTGCCGCCTGATTCTGCATTGAAACGGTACGTGGGTTCGATTCTCAACTCCAGCGATCGCGCGTCGATGATGATCCGCCAGATCCTGGAGTATTCCCGGAAGAAACTGGCCAAGCGGGAAATCATTCCCGTTCACGAAGTGATCAACGAAGTGCTGGAGTTTCTATCACCGCACCTGCGCAATATCCGCGTCACGCGGCGCCTGGCCGGAGAGGATCAGTTCGTGCACGCCGACCGGACGCGTTTGTCACAGGTGCTGATCAACCTGGTGGTCAATGCCCGTGACGCCCTGAAGGGGCGCACCGAGCCCGAGATCGAGATCGCTACTGCACGCAAACGGATCCAGGGACATGAAACCATCCGGGACGGGGAATACGTGTTGCTCCGGGTGCGCGACAACGGTCGGGGCATCCGCCCGGAGCATATTGAGCGGATCTTCGAGCCTTTTTTCACCACCAAATCCCAGGTGGCCGGGACCGGCATCGGACTGGCCACCGTGCGGGAAATCATCAAGGACTTCGCCGGCGAAATCCTGGTGCAATCGAAGGTGGATCAGGGCGCGACTTTTTATGTCTTTCTTCCGGCTGCCCTGCCCAGCCCCGATCACCCCCAGGAGCGGATCCAGGAAGAGGTCAGGCCGTTGCTGGAAGGCTGGGTATTGCTCATCGATGATGAAGAGGTGGTCAGGGAGATCGGTACCGATATGCTCAACTCCCTCGGGATCCAGTGCTTGACCGCCGCCGATGGTGAAGAAGGGATCCGCATCTTCGGGGAAAACCGGGACCGGATCAGCCTGGTCATTCTGGATATAGAGATGCCCGGTATGTCCGGAGATCAGGTATACGAGAAGCTGATCCACATCCACCCCGGCATCAAGGTGTTAAGGTGTTGTTCGCCAGCGGCTACTCGCGCGAATACCTGGAGAGCAAGCACTTCAAACGGCGCATTCGCCATTTCATGGCCAAGCCGTTTCAAATGAATCAACTCTCCCGCCATATTCACAACATCATGAACCAGGACGAAAAAGAGCATGAATCGGGCTGATGACGAGCGTTCCGCCGCCTGGGAAGCCCTGGGGGATCATGCGCGCCGGCTGGCCGGCCTGCATCTGCGGGAAATGTTTGACGCGGATCTCCGCCGCAGTTTTACATTCAGCCTGGAGTTGGATGGTCTGCTGTTTGATTTTTCCCGTCAGCGTGTGACGCGGGAAACGCTTGACCTGCTGATCAACCTGGCACGCGCCTGCGGCGTGGAACGGGAGCGGGAGCGCATGCTCAACGGCGAGCCGGTCAACGCGACCGAGAATCGCGCCGTGCGTCATACCGCCCTGCGCCTGCCGCCTGAACTGCGCGATCCGGAAGTGAACCGCGTGATGGAGCGCATGACTGCGCTGGCGCTTTCCCTGCGTTCCGGCGGCTTGAGGGGCGTGCGCGGGCGCCCGCTGAGGCATCTGCTGCACCTGGGAATCGGGGGATCCGACCTGGGGCCGCGCATGGCCCTGCATGCCCTGGAAGCCGGCGCCTCCAGTGCAAATATCCATTTTCTTTCCAACCTCGACGCGGATGAGCTTGCGGTCACATTGAATCGACTGGATGCGGATGACACCCTGGTGTGCGTGGTTTCCAAGAGTTTTACGACGCGCGAAACCATGGCCAATGCCGCTGCAATCCTTGCCTGGTTGAAACGATCATTGGGGTGCGATGATGTGGGCGCGCAGGTCATGGCGGTAACCGCCGCCCCCCGCCGCGCCGAAGCATGGGGCGTACCTGCCGATCAGGTGCTGCCGTTCTGGGATTGGGTGGGCGGACGTTTTTCCCTGGCGTCGGCCGTGGGATTTCCCCTGATGGTGGCACTGGGTCCGCAGGGCTTTGAAGAGTTTCTGGCGGGGATGCGGGAGGTGGACATTCACTTCGAAGCCGCTCCCTTGCGCGAAAATATTCCCGTTCTGATGGCCCTGCTGGGTGTATGGAACACGAACCTGATGGGCGCCCGCTCCCACGCAGTGGTACCGTATTGTGAAGCGTTGCGGTGGTTCCCCGCCTTCCTGCAGCAATTGGAGATGGAGTCCAACGGTAAGTCGGTGGATCGCCGGGGATGCGCGCTGGAGCGGGATTCGGCGCCGGTGATCTGGGGCGACGTGGGCACCAACGCCCAGCACGCTTTTTTTCAACACCTGCACCAGGGGAGTTTTGCGACGCCCTGTGATTTTATCGGTTTTGCCCGCCCCCGGAACGAACGTTTCCCGGATCATCACCGGATGCTGCTGGCCAATCTGGCGGCCCAGGCCGCCGCACTGGCGTTCGGCCGCAATGAAAAAGAGGCCGCAGCCGACGGCGTCCCGCCGGCGCAACTCCCCTGGCGTGTTTTTCCCGGCAACCGGCCTTCGTCGATTCTGATGCTGGATCGCCTGACTCCCTTTAACCTGGGACGTTTGATTGCGCTGTACGAACACAAGGTGTTTGTCCAGGGCATATTGTGGGATGTGTACTCATTTGACCAGTGGGGAGTGGAACTGGGCAAGGTGATCGCCGAGAACGTACTCAAGCGGATGAACCGGGAAACTCCCCCGGTGGATGCCGCCACACAGCGTCTTCTGGATTGGCTTTCCCGCGCCTGAGCGGGTTACATCAGTCCCTTTTCCTTCATCCAGTTATCGTTGAATATCGTACTCAGGTAGCGGGAACTGCCGTCCGGAAAGATCGTAACAATGCGGGACGGTCGTCCGGAATCAAGGCTGGATACCAACTGGCGGATCGCCCACAGAACGGCGCCGCTGGAGCCTCCGGCCATCACGGCTTCACGCTTGACCAGTTCGCGGGTGGCGTGGAAGGCGTCCCGATCCGTGACGCGGATCACGTCGTCGATGTTGGAAAAATCCGCGCAGCCGATCAGGAATTCATCGCCCAGCCCCTCGATCAGGTACGGGCCGGGGTTAACCAGTCGCCGGTGGTGAAACCAGTCGTAAAAGATCGATCCTTCCGGGTCCACGGCGACCACGCGGATGGTTGGATCCTGCTCCTTCAGATACCGGGCGACGCCGCCGATTGTGCCGCCGGTGCCCATTCCGGCCACGAACAAGTCGATGCGTCCTTCCATCTGCTCCCAGATCTCCGGCCCCGTCGTGCGGTAATGAGCTTCGTTGTTGTCGCGGTTGTTGTGCTGGTCCGGGAAGTAGCAACCCGGTGTCGCCGCCGCCAGACGCGGAGTGATATTGTTATAACTGTCGGGAGATTCGGGCGGGAGCGTGGAATCCACCAGGTGGACTTCAACTCCGAGGACCTTGAGCTGGTTGATTTTCTCCGGGCTGATGCGGTCACGTACGACAACTTTCAGGCGGTATCCTTTCTGGATCGCCATCATGGCCAGACCCAATGCCGTATTTCCCGAGGAGTTCTCGATGATCAGCTGTCCCGGCCGGAGTTTTCCTTCACGTTCGGCTTTTTCAATCATCCAGCGGGCGATCCGGTCCTTGACGCTGCCCATGGGGTTGAGGAATTCCAGTTTGGCGTACACTTCGTGACCCAGGTCGGCGGTTACATGGTTCAGCCGGATCATGGGGGTCTTTCCAACGGTTTCCACGATGCTGTTGCAGGCTTTTTCGTTTGCCATGATTTTTCCTTGAGGTTGGCCGGGAATTGGCGGAAGCCCCATTCTAGCGCATTGCCGCGTGCGAGTAAAGGCCGAAATCCCGGCATGACACCAGGCGGGGATTCTGCTACAATGGGATTCCGGATCCGGACCCGCCATGATGTACACCAATTTTTTTCTTTTTATCGTTGCCGCCACGGTGTTTGCCGCCGCACCGGGGGACGCTGCCCCGCCGGTGGAGCGGGCCTGGGCCCTCCTGGTCACGCTGTTTCTGGCGGTGGTATTCTGGGAATGGAACCGCGTGCGTTTTTCAAGCCTGAGCAAGCGTTTCCATGACCGGGGCGGCGATGTCAGCGCCGTCAGGGGGATGCATCACCAGGCCGTACTGGTGCAATCCGTTCTGGCGGTGGGAGTGTTCTTTTTGGCCGTGAGCGGTTTTGCCGTGAAGGCCCTGATTCTGCAATTGCCCCTGGTCGGGTCCTCGCTGTTTCTGAGTCATGCCCTGGGAATCGGCCTCTTCCTGATCCTGCTCATGGCGGTCTGGTACTGGTCATGGCGGGCTTTTGACGGTTTGATGAGCAAGGCGCCCACGGCCGCAGCCCACGTGATTTCCCAGTTGCGCTTCAACCTGGTGATTGTGATTCCCTGGTTGCTGCTTTCACTCGCGGCGGATCTGTACGGGCTGTTGCCGCTTCCGGCCGCATCCATGCAAAGCCCCGCGGTACAGGCGGCTTTTTTCACTTTGTTTGTCCTGATGCTGGCGGTTTTTATTCCCGTGCTCATGATTCGCTTGTGGGATTGCGCTCCTTTGGAAAGCCGTGAGATGGAGAATCGCCTGGATGCATTCTCCAGAAAACTCGGGGTGAAGTTTCGGCGCATCCTGTCCTGGAACGCGATGCATCGCGGCCTGGTAACCGCAGGTGTGGTGGGGTTTGTCCCCGGATTGCGTTACCTGCTGATCACGCCCGCATTGTCGCGATTGCTGAACGAAGATGAACTTCTGGCCGTGGTCGGTCATGAGGTGGCCCACGTGAAGCGGAGGCACATGTGGCTTTACATGTTGTTCTTTGCCGGATTCGTCGTGGTGAGCCTGGGGCTGGTGGACCGCGTGGTGGGGTGGCTGGCCGGAACGGCCCCGGCATTGTCGATGCTGGTGCGGGCGGATGGCCGCGTGAACACCGGTTTTCTGGGATGGGGAGCCGCGTTCTTTTCGCTTTTTTTATTTGTGGTCTATTTCCGCTTCGTGTTCGGCTGGTTCATGCGCAATTTCGAACGGCAGGCCGATCATTTCTGTTTCAGCGCCGGGATTCCCGCCGCGCACCTGATCTCGGCTTTTGAGAAACTCCGGGATTATACCGGAGGCGGCGAGGAAAAAGGCAACTGGCACCATTATTCCATTTGCCAACGCATTCAATGGCTGCGCCGCTGTAGCGATGACCCCGGCTTGATTGCACGTCATGACCGTACGCTCAGGCGTGGACTGGTCGGATTCGTATTCGTCCTGGCGGTTTTCGGCGCGATGGTTCTCCGATTTGACCGGGGCGCCGGCGTTGACTTGCCCCTGGCCCGCCTGGAGCAGGCTGTGAACCAAAGGCTGGCAAAAAATCCGGGCAATCCCGCCTTGTGGTCTCTGCTGGGCAATATCCGCCTGGAGGGTGAAAACTGGCCTGGAGCCATCGCCGCTTTTCAGCGTTCGCTCGAATTTCAATATGCTCAGCCGGATACATTGAACAACTACGCCTGGGTTCTATTGACCAGTCCGCAGCGAAAACTGCGCGATCCGCGCCTGGCACTGAAACTGGCTCGTGATGCCGCGAACATGCGGCGCAGCCATTATATATTGGACACCCTGGCGGAAGCGTTGCTGGCCAATGGGCGATTGGAAGAGGCGGTGGCCGCTGCGCGGGAAGCATTGGCCCTGGCGGATGAAAACCTGGATTATTATGAAAACCAATTGAAACGCATGCGGCACGCGGTATGGCAACGGGATGCCGAGAAGATCTGATAAGCAAAGATCATGCAAGGTTCAACAGGAGGTTCAACATGAAAAAAAAGCTGAAACCGGCCGTTTGGCTGTTGCTTCTGGCCGTTTTCGCGGCCTGTTCGACGGATCGGGACGCACGCTTCATGCGCAAGTGGGGACAGATTCAGGCGGAGTTCGAACCGCTGCCGGCCGGCGGCAACCGTTCAGAAAGGGAGGCGCAGGCCGCCCGATATAAAGAAAAACTGACATCTCTGCTTGAATCGGTTGAAGCGGCTCAATTGAACGACTCGACACGCCTGGTGTATGCTCGGGCTTTGCTGGAGCTGAACCGGGAGGATGCCGCTGAAGCCCTGCTGTTGCCATTGGCCTCCCATACCGAAGCGGCCGTACGCCGGGATTCTCATAAAAACCTGATGCGGATCGCAGCCGTCCGGAAGGATGCCGATTCGATGCGGCGCCATTACGCGCAATTGGTTGAAGTTCTGGAGGGAAATCTGGAAAGTGAGGCGCAGCTGCTTCTCGAAAGCGGCATCCGCATGCGCGATGTCGACCTGGAACTGGCTCTGGAACTGATCGACCGCGGGCTTTCCGTTCCGGTTCCGCAGAGCGCCGACGCGGCATTGAACATGGCCATCCATATCCGTTTCGTCGATGGGGGGTTGGGGCACCGTGAACGGGGAATATTCCTGGATCGCATGGCACAGCAGTATGCTGATCGTCCGCAGATCATGAATCAGATTCAACGCAAGCGGGGATTTCTGGAATTTCTGGGCCGGCCCGCTCCGGAACTGGATCAACCCGGCACCTGGTTGAACAGCGAAATGGCCGTTCAACTGCAGGAATTGAAGGGGCGCTGGGTGTTGCTCGATTTCTTCGCTCCCTGGTGCCCGGATTGCCGGAACAGCCTGCCCCAATTCCGTCAATTGGCGGAAAAGTTGAAACAGCGGATGACAACCATCATGGTTACTCGTTTCTATGGATTTTATGCCGATGAAGAAACGCCGGTACGCCGGAACCTCTCGAGGGAGGAGGAATTGAAGCTGTTGCAAAACTACCTGAAAGCCAGGGCGATCGATCTGCCCTTTCTGGTAGCGGAGAATGAGGAAACGCATAACCGCTTCAATGCCTCGGCCATTCCACATTACGTGTTGATCGCGCCGGACGGCACGGTCGCCGAGTTGTGCATGGAACGGGCGCATGGATTCTTTGCGCGCGTAGAAGCCCGGGTGATGGGAGAATAAGTGACGCGGTACGCGCCGGTCCGGGATGAGGTCATGATTGTTGCTTCAATGCGGTGTGGCTGAGTCCCGTTATCCGGCATTAAAAATGCTGACACTCCTGGGGACGGATTACAAAAGTATCAAAACTTTGTACCTGCTCAGGGATCATGCGAACGCCACGACTGACTTACCCAGGCGCTTTCCACCATTGTACAGCCCGCGGAATCAATAATACAAAGATCCTTCGGCAGGTCCGGATGAAGCGGCAATTCATCAGGCTGATGCAAGACAAAGTCTGTCGTTATCAGGTACGCCTGCTGGCTTTCTGCCTGATGGACAACCACTATCATCTTGTTTTGCAGAACTCTTCCGGCAGGATGTCGGATTTTTTTCGCAGTTTGAATTCTCAATACGGCGCGTGGTTGCAGTGGACATTTGGCGGTAATGGATATGTTTTCCAGGGGCGCTTCCACTCAACCCTGATTCAGGAAGAGGATTACCTGGAAACGGCGATCCTGTATGTGCTCGCCAATCCGGTTCGCGCCGGTTTGGTCGAGCGTTGTGAGCGCTACCCGTTTTCGTCTGCCCCCCTGTATGGAACCCAGCAGGCTGAAGGCTGGCTGGACAGCGGATATGTACTGGACCGGTTCGGTGATCGTAAGGGATTGTTTCAAGCGGCCGCCCGGTATACCGATTCACGCCTGGATGCCCGGGCCACAGCTTTTGGACCGGTTCTTGGGGACCCGGATTTTCAAAAAGCCGCTGTTGCCCGTTTTGACCGTCGTTCCGCTCCGGACCCGGTTCAACACAGGCGCAAGGACGATTTTTATTTTCTGCCTGTCGAGCAGGTGATGCGAAACTTCGAACAGTCCAGGGGGGTTCGAATCAATGACATGGATACACGGACATATGCGGGAAAGCGTTTGCGAGGAGAATTACTGGTGGCGCTGCGCGACAAGGCCGGGCTGACTTTGAAAGAGATTTCCGAAATCGACCTGTTTGCGGATATCCAGTACAAGTCATTGTCTCAAATCTATGCCAATGCTCGAAAGAATTGATACTTTTGTAATCCGTCCCCAGGGAGGTCAGGGGAGGGGTTTGAGCTCAATGAGATAGAGCACGGGCCACTGCTTTCCCGTGACGAACAATTGATCCGGTTCGGGTCCACAGGCGATGCCGTTCAAAACAAGTTCGGTGTGATGGCGCAGGTTTTTCGGAACCAGCGGGGTGCAGTCGATCCAGGCGGTCACTTTTCCGGAAAGGGGCGATATCTCGGCTATGCGCGTGTCCTGCCAGATGTTGGCCAGGATGCGGCCTTGAACCATTTCCAATTCGTTCAGGTAACTCACGGGTTTACCCGCCGCAGTCACGGGCAGGGTGCGACGCAGGGACAGGTCCTCGGGATCCAGAAAATACAGCGTGCTGCCGCCGTCGGATGCGATGAGTGAATCGCCGTCCCAGGTGAGCCCCCAGCCCTGGGAAGAAAACTTGATCGGCAAATAGCTCTGCGGTTTCAACATGCTTTGGTCAAACACCAGGCAGTAGCGTGACAGCCACGTCAACTGGTAGATCCTGCGATTCACGCGGGCGATGCCTTCTGCGAAGAGGTTGTCAGCCAGCGCATATTTGCGCAGCACGTTTCCCGTGGCCCAATCCACTTCGCGCAATTGCGATCTTCCGTACTGCCCCGTGCTTTCGTACAGCAGGCCGTCTGCAAAAAGCAGTCCCTGGGTGAATGCCTCCGGGTCGTGCGGGAGGGTGCGGAGAACCTGGAACCCGCGAAAGGGGACGGCGGTGTCTGCGGCAAGTGCCGGCTGCGTGCAAAAGAATGTCAGCGCCATCACCAGGAAAATACGCAATAACACGTGCATCACCTCTCCCGCCTGGTTATACCACATCGCGACTGCGGGTGAAACTACGCCCGGGGACAGAGAAAAATCGAATCCAGGTTGACAAATGCGGAAGTTTAGATAAAATACATTCATGGATGTATGTAACAGTGGGGCCGCATGAGGCGTACCAAGGAAGATGCCGAGGAAACCCGTCGTCAATTGCTGAGATCGGCACTGGACGTTTTCGCAGAGAGGGGATATGCCGCCACGCGCCTGTCCGAGATCGCCGAGGCTGCGGGGTTGACCCGGGGCGCCATCTACTGGCATTTCAAAAACAAGGAAGATCTTTTTCTGGAACTCATCCGCTCGCGTATCGATCCATTTATCCAGGTGGTGGATCATATCCTCGCGCGTGGCTTCGGCGCCCTGGAAACGCTGAAGGCCATCGTGAGCGAGGTGCCGACGGCCCTGATTCATAGCGTTGAACTGCTGGCCTACCAGAAGCTGATGTTTATTCATAGCCGCCATATCGGCGCTTTTCCGCAACTGGAACAATTGATGGGAGAGGAGTTGGATCAATTGAAAAAACGGGTCGCGGAGGTGGTGCGGAAAGGCCAGCAAAACGGAGAGATTGTGGGCGTCAATGCGGAAGCCGTGGTCATTTCGCTGATGGCCTTGATGGTGGGGCTGGCGGAGATGCTGGTGGAAGGCAAGGAGACGCGAACCATTCAGGCCAATCTGGAGCAGATCGAGGCCTTGTTCATGCGTGGAATCCAGGCATGATTTTTTTTGCTCATTATACATACATACAAAAATGTATAAAAAGAAGGTTTGTGATTTCCAGGAGAAAACGGAGATGAAGCAGCATAAGGAAGTGTGGTTGAATGTCGCGGGTTTAACGCTTGCCGGTCTCATGTTGGTTGCCGGGTGCGGCCGGGATGAGTCGAAGGGCAGAAGCATGATTCAGGTGTACCGTGAAAAGGGTTTCCCCGTGAGGATTTCGCAGGTGCAGAAATGCTCGTTTGCACCGCAAACCACCTATTTTGCCGCCTTGAGCGGCAGCATGGAGTCCAATGCCGGTGCTCCAATCGGCGGCACCGTTCAGCGGATTCATTACCGGGTGGGCGATACAGTGAAAAAGGACGCGGTAGTGGTGTCTTTCCCCAGTGACAGTCCCGCCACCCAGTATTTCCAGGCCCGTGTCGCTTTCAACCTGGCCAGAACGACCCTGGAGCGCATCGAGAAGCTGCATGCCGTCGGCGGCGTTTCCCGCCAGGAACTGGACACGGTCCGTACCCGCTGCGAAGTGGCGCGTGCCAATTGGGAGGCTGCACAGCAATCGGTGCACGTTCGCGCTCCCATTACCGGTATCATCACTCAGATCAGCGTACGGGAATCGGATGCCGTGGAGGAAAAAACCCTGTTGTTCACCGTGGCCCGCACCGATCGTCTCAGGGCGGAGGTCTGGGTCAATGAGGACGATATCGCTCACATTCAGAGCGGTGATCGAGCCGTGGCCGAGTGGAATCATGTCGTCCTCGAGGGGCGGGTGACGCGGGTCAACCGTGCGGTGAATCCCATGCGCCAGGCTTTCGGCGTTACGGCTGAGTTCGATAACCCGGATCAGAAAGTCCTGCTGGGCGTCAACGCGGCGGTTACCCTCTTCACCTCCGAGCAGAGCGAGGGCGTCTGCATTGGACGCGAGTCGATCGGTTTCGAAAACGGTCAGCCGTTCGTCTTTGTGGTGAAAGACGGCCATGCCGTCAGACGCGCAATCCGCATCGGTCGAAATATCGGCATGATGGTGGAGGTGCCGGCGGGCCTGGAGGCGCAGGAAACCATTGTCAGCGAAGGCTTGATGCTGCTGGAAGACGGTTCGCCGATCCACATCATCAACGCCGCTGCCGCTCAAACCGCTGCCGGGGATCGGGAGAAACTGAGATGAATATGGCGGACCTGTCGATCAAGCGTCCGATCCTGGTCAGTATGGTGCTGATCGTATTCGTTCTCTTCGGATTCATCTCGTTTTTCAATATGAACCTGCAATTCCTGCCGGACACGGCACTGCCCATGATCACGGTCCAGACCGTGTATCCGGGTGCCGGCGCCGAAGAGGTCCAGCTCCAGGTCACCAAGCCCATGGAAGATGTCGTGTCGTCGGCGAGTGAAATTGATTCGATCCAATCCTACTCCATGGAAAACGTCTCCGTGATCATGATCTCTTTCAACCTGGGCAAAGACGTGTACGTGGCTCTGGACGAAATCAAGGACAAGGTGGACGGTGTTGCCGGCGCGCTGCCGGATGAGGCGGAAGAACCGCTGGTGCAGCGTTTCGATCCGCTTGCCCTGCCGGTTGTGGAACTGGCGCTTTCCGGAACGATCCCGGCAACGGAGTTGTATGACCTGGCGGACAAAAAACTGAAAAACCGTTTCGCCCAGATCAAGGGGGTCGCGGATGTCAGTCTGACCGGAGGCAGGGAAAGGGAGGTTCGTGTCGAGCTCGACCTGCGCGAGTTTCAGCGCAGCGGCCTGTCTCTGCAGCAATTGGCGGGATTTCTGGCCATGAACAACATCGATATGCCCGGAGGCAATATCCAGTCGGGCCGGATGGATATCAGCGTGCGCCTGCAGGGCCGTTTCCAGGACCTGGATCAATTGCGCAACCTGGAACTGCCGACTCCCTTCGGTCTGCGCAAGCTGGGCCACATGGCCAGGATAAGCGATACCAGCAAACCGGTGCGCAAGCAGGCTACCTATTTCAACACCCGTCGCCAAAGCGGATCTTCCGACGCCATCCTCATCAGCCTGCGCAAAAGCAGCGGCAGCAACGAGGTACGCACTTACGACGAAGTCGTCAATGCGCTGCCGGAAATCCGCCGTTCCCTTCCCCGCGGATGCGTGCTGGAAATGGTCCACGAGTCGACCGTCTATACCCGGGATTCGGTCAAGGACACCTTGTTGAACATCGGCCTGGGCATCCTCTTTACCGCCCTGATCCTGTTCTTTTTTCTCCATGACCTGCGTTCCACCATAATCGTGGCCCTGTCCATGCCCATGTCGATTTTTTCCGCTTTTCTGTTTATGCGCATGTCCGGGTTTTCCATGAACATGCTGACCCTGATGGGGCTGTCCACCTCAGTGGGCATTCTGGTCACCAACTCGGTGGTCGTGCTGGAAAACATTTTCCGCCACAAGCACCAGGGTTTCAACAGCGCCGAAAGCGCCTCGCGGGGCACGCGCGAGATCGCTCTCGCCGTGCTGGCATCAGCGGGAACCAACCTGGTGGTTTTTTTGCCTCTTTCCACAATGAAAACCATCGCCGGCATCATGTTCCGCAACTTCAGCCTGACCGTGGTGTATGCCACCCTGTTTTCCTTGTTGATGTCCTTCACCCTGACACCCATGCTGGCTGCCTTGATCCTGCCGGAAAAGCCGCCACGCAGGCTCCGCATCAGCGAGCGCATGGAGGCGCTCTTTGCTTCCATCGAGTCGCTTTATCGCAGCATCCTCATGTTTTTCCTGCACAGGCGCATCAGGGGCGCGGCCTTTATCCTGGTTGCGGTGGCCTTGTTTGTCAGCAGCCTGTTCGTGGCCGGACACATCGGCTTTGAGTTCATTCCCGTCACGGACGACGGCCACCTGACCATCAAGGTGGACATGCCCGCGGGTGCGCGATTGATCGATACGGCACGGACCGTCGCGGAAATCGAGGAGCGCTTGAAACGCATCCCCGCTGTCTCCCGTTTCTGGACGACCCTGGGGACCCAGAGCCTGATGCGGGAAGGCGTGGAAATGGCCCTGACGCACGTCAAGCTGGTGGATACGGGCCAGCGGTCATTCTCGACCAAGGAACTGGTTTCGCTCCTGCACGAAGATCTGGCCGATATTCCCAACGCCCGCATCCGCGTGGAATCCCTGCGCAGTCTCGGGGGTGGAAACGCCGTGGATATCGATGTGCAATTGCAGGGCCAGGACCTGGCCGTACTGGAAGGGTACAGCCGCCGCTTGCTGAAAAAAATGCAGGCCATACCCGGCCTGATCAATGCCGATTCCAGTTCCAGGCAGGGGAAACCGGAGCTGACCCTTTTCCCGGACAGCGCCAAACTGGCGCGGACCGGTTTGACGATGTCGGATCTGGCCGTTTCCCTGCGCGCCGCTGTTGACGGCCTGGTGGTGACCAACTACCGCGACAAAGGCGAAGAATACGATATCCGCGTGACCTTGAGCGATGAATCCACCGACACCCCGGAAGAGATCGCCAATATTCCCGTCTATTCACGCCAGGGGAGATTCACGCTGGGTCAACTGGCGAAGATTGAGTTCCGCGAAGGCCGCAACATGATCCTGGGCAAGGATCGCTACCGCTCGATTCAGTTGACCGGTGCCGTGGCCCAGGGCTATGTGCTTGGTGAAATCAGCGGTCAATTGGAGGCGGCGATAAAGCAATTGAATCTGCCCGCCGGCTACAAAGTCCGCTGGGGCATGATGGTGGAAGAGATGGACAAGACCATGGCCGGAATCGTGCGCGCGTTTGTCATCGCCCTGGCTCTGACCTACATGCTGCTGGCCGGGATTCTGGAGAGCCTGGTCCAGCCGCTTTACATTCTCGGCACCATTCCCCTTTCGCTGATCGGCGTGTTCTACTTTCTGATCCTGACGGGCTCGACCATGAACATTGTTTCCATGCTGGCCATCGTCATGTTGATCGGTATCGTGGTCAACAACGCCATCCTGCTGCTGGATTACACCAACCAATTGGTGCGGGAAAAGCGGGAGAAGGTCAGGGACGCCTTGTTGCAGGCCTGCCCGGCGCGCCTCAAGGCGATCCTGATGTCCACCATCGCGATTATCCTGGGTATGCTGCCCATGGCGGTGGGAATCGGCGCTTCCGGAAGGGAATTGCGCCAGCCCATGGGGATCGTTTCCATCGGCGGCGTGCTGGTTTCCGCCCTGTTCACCCTGATCCTGATCCCGGTTCTGTACGACATGTTGAGCGGAAAAGGAGCTGAGAGGGGCGAATCGCCCGCCGCAAAGGAGAATGAACCATGCGCATCCGCATAGTGATTGTGATGATGATTCTGGCGTTTGCCCTGCAGACGGGGTATGCACGCGAATACGACCTGGACGGCTTCATCGCCGCGGTGCGGCGGAACAGCAAGGCGTTGCGACTGGCCTCCAGAGAGCTGGACAACGCCCGCGAGCAGAAACGCGAAGCGCGGGCCGGGGCATTGCCGCGGGTCGGAGTTGAGGCGGGATATACCCGCAACCTGAGTGATTACTACATGTACTTCGACCTTTCCTCGCTCATGGGCGGGCCGCCCATGGTTTCACAGGTTCCTTTCAAGCGCGACAACGAGTTCTCGGCCATGATCGGTCTCGACCAGACCTTGTTCAGCGCGACGGTGCTGTATGCGGTCAAGGCTTCGCGCCAGTACCAAGCATTGGTTGATCAGGTATTCAGGGCCAATGAACGTGCGCTGGTGAATGGCGCCAGGAAACTGTTTTTCCAGGCGATCCTGCTGGACCGGGTTGTGGAAGTGGCGCGGAACTCGGAAGAAAACGCCCTGGCCGGTTACCGGGACGTGAAACAGAAATACGAGCAGGGGCAGGTATCGGAATTCGAATTGCTTCGAGCGGAGACCCGCTGGCGCGCGGCGATTCCGGAAACCCGGCAGGCGGAACGCAACCTCGACCTGTTGAAAAACAACCTGAAAAAGCTGGCTGGAATACAGCAGCAGGAGCCTCTCAAGTTGAACGGCACGCTGGACGCAGTTCCGGCGTTGCCGCAGAAGGTAACCCTTGAACAGGCCCTGTCCGCGCGGCCGGATTTTCAGGCCCTGCTCAAACAGGAGAAACTGGCCGAAACCGGGATTCAGGCCGCCAGGGGTTCCTACTTCCCGGTGGTGAAGGGTCGGGCGGCGTTCGCCTACTCAGCCCAGTCCGACGCGTTCCGGTTGGAAGAGGAGAACCGGTTGTGGCTGGTGGGGATCCAGTTGTCCGTTCCACTGTATACCGGCGGCTACCGCCGGGCCCAGGTCAACAAGGCGAAGATCGAAAGGGAAAAAGTCCGCATCCGCATCGAGCAGATGCGTGATGACCTGGACACCGAATTGAGCGATCTTTTCCTGAAACTGGACGAAGCCTGGCAACGCATGCATTCCGCCCGATCCACATTGAAGGTGGCTGAAAAAGCCTTTATGATCGCGGAAGCCACCACGCGCAACGGCCTGACCACGCAGCTTGACCTGAAGGACGCGCGGGCAGCCATGGACCAGGCTTTGCTGGGGTTTTACAAGGCAGGTTACGATTACCTGGAAGCCTGTTTTGACTGGGAATACGCGGTGGGAAAACCCATGCATGCTTCCTCCACCTCTCGATAAACACCGGCGGACCTGGTTTCCCGGTGGGGGAGCCGGGTCCGCCGCCTGGCGCCTGCGGGAGTGACGAAACGCAAATTGACCGCGGGGGGAAAGGCGTGGTAAAGTGATGATCCGGGCGGGTTCCGCCGGGAGGGAGGCATTCATGATCCGGAACCGTATCGTACGTCAGTTGGTGATTTTGGTGGCTGTGCTGATTGTCATGGCCGGCACCTATTTTTCGCGTAACCCCCTGATCGGCCTTGGCCATGCCGGGTTCTGGATGATTTTTGCCATGGGCATGCTGACCGGCGCCGTGCTTGTCAACATCATCACCCTCATCCGCAACACGAAAAACGACTGAGTTTTTCTAAAAAGAATACCATGTCACGACGAATCCACCGGACTGTCTTTTTGTGGCTGACCCTGGGGGCGGTGTTTGCGACATTCCGCCTTGATGCCCAGGAAGCCGAGATGTTTCTTTTCCTGAAGGGAGGGAGCGGCTCCCTGGCAGTGGACCGGGTCGGTCTGCCCGTCTCCATCAAAGGGTCCCACACCATGATCGTGCTCGCGCGCCTGAACGGCAAAGACAAGCTGCATCCATTCATTTTCGATACCGGCGGCGTCACCTTGCTGGATCAGGCAATCGCCCGCGACTACGGCCTGGAAGTAACGGACATGGGTGCGGAGACGGCGATCACGAACCTGGACCGGATCGATTTTTCCGGTGTGACGGTAACGGATTTCCGCCCGTTTGTAATGGATTTTTCCTCCCGTTTTGGAACCGGCGCAGGGGAGGGAAAGGAGCAGGCCCCGGCGGGCATGGTGGGATGCGACCTGTTGCGCTTTTTCCGTATCACCATTGATTACCGCCACGACCATATCCGGCTCGAACGTGGAACGAATCCGCTGACCTCGGAGGTGGAAAACTGCGACCTGCTGCCCATGCAGATCAGGCTACCCTATCATCCCTGCATAGATGTGACGCTGTGGGATTCCTTGCGGCTGCCCGGCTTGATTGATACGGGGCTTCACTACGCGATGGTGTTGCCGCTGGCCCGGATCAGGGATCTGCCCGAGCGGGAAAAGCAGCGCCTGATCAAGTCACGGGGGGGTTTCGCGCGCTGGCCATGGACGGATACGGATGAAAACTACCTGTACGCGGTGCCGGAAGTCCGCATCGGCCGTTTCGTCTTCAAGGACCAGCCGGTTTTGTTCGCCGAACTGCCGCCGCAGATGGGAGATGATGTGATGCTCCTGGGGCGGTATTTCCTGGAGGGGTTTGCCACCACCCTGGATTTTCGCACGCGCAAAGTCCGGCTCGAACAAATCCCCCGGCAGCGCCGGCGCTCGCCGGCCTTTTCCGCGGGCGTTCACCTGGTACGGCAGGGAAAGGCCGTCAAGATCAAGGCCATCTGGCAGGGTTCGCCCGCGGACCGTGCCGGCCTGAAACCGGGCCAGGAGATTTCTGCAGTCAACGGCCGTCCCGCAGCCGAGTGGGGAAACGGCGCCTTAACGGATATGCTGCTCGATTGCGATATCCCGCGCGTTTCCCTGATCCTGGAAAAGGACGGCAAAAAACGCAGCCTGACACTCAAAAAAGTAGACCTGTTCGCCAAAGCGTCGGGGTCTTGACCGGCCGCGGGCCCGATATGGGGCCGGTGCGTATAAACGGTTAAACTCGGGACCGGGAATGGAGGTCACTTCTGCGAAAAACCCCGACATCGATAATGATCGGAATCACTTTGTTTCTGAATGGGATCCGCCCCGGGGCCTTTCAAATCCTGATGACCACGCAATGATTCGGCGATCCCGGCGAATCCGCAACGGGGCAGCGGGTGCATGAAGCAATGCATGCCGGAAACAAACTTGACGGAAATATTTGTTGCATATACAATAGATGTAAATGCAACAAAAAGACGTTGACTTGAGTGAGAACCCATCCTTCGGGCGCCTGATCCGGGTCGTTTCGCGCCTGGGCCGGGTATACCTGCACCAGCGCATCCACGCTCTGGGCATCGGTCCGCCACAGTTTTTTATCCTCCACACCCTCTATAACCATCCGGGTATCACCCAGGAAGAAATCGTGCGCCGCATCGGCGGTGATGCCAGCACCCTGGCGCGTACCATCCGGCGCCTGGAAAAGATCGGTTATATCCAGCGCCGGCGCGATCCCGGCAACCGGCGTGCGTATCGCATCACCGTGACTGCGGCAGGCGAAGCCATGCGCGGGCGCCTGGATTCGCTTCTGTCCGGGTACAGCGAAATGCTGACCCGCGGTTTTTTGCCTGAGGAAAAACAGGCCGCGTGGCAATACCTGCAGCGCATGGAAAAAAACATCCTGACCGCCCTGAAGCAATCCGAACATGTCCGCAAACAGTCGTGACCTGACCCGGGGGCGCATTCCCCCCATGCTGTTGCGCCTGACGCTGCCCATGCTGCTGGGCATGGTCAGCATGACCCTGTTCAACCTGGCCGATACGATGTACGTGGGCTGGCTGGGAAAGACCCAGTTGGCCGCCCTGAGTTTCACTTTCCCCGTTGTCATGGTGCTGAACAGCATCGCCATGGGGGTCGGTATCGGTGGAGCGGCCCTGGTTTCGACCCTGGTGGGCGCGGGGGATCGCCAGCGGGTGAGGCGCCTGAGTACGGACGCGCTGGTGCTGGGCTTCATCCTGGCCCTGGCCGCGGCGGCCATCGGCGAGTGGACCATCCGCCCGCTTTTCCGCCTGCTGGGTGCCGAGGGACAGGTGCTGGAATACATCGTGGAATACATGCGCATCTGGTATCCCGGCCTGGTTTTTGTGGTGGTGCCCATGGTGGGCAACAACCTGATCCGCGCCACCGGCGACATGAAAGTGCCGGGCCTGATCATGACCGCTTCCGCTTTGATCAACATCGTGCTGGATCCGCTGTTGATTTTCGGGCCCGGGCCATTCCCCGCCCTGGGTGTTTCGGGCGCCGCCCTGGCCACGTTGATTTCCCGCGCCTTGAGCATGGTTATTTCTCTGCGCGTCGTGGTCGTGCGGGAACGCATGCTGGACGTCAGGGGCATTTCCGGGCACGGATTGATCCGCTCCTGGCGCAGCATCATGGCCATCGGCCTGCCCGCCGCCCTGACCTACATCATCACCCCGCTTTCCATGGGCGTGATCACGCGTATGGTGGCCGGCTTCGGCACCACGGCCGTTGCGGGTTTCGGCGTGGCCACGCGCCTGGAGATGCTGGTGATGATGGTGCTTGTCTCGCTGGCCAGCGTACTGGTGCCGTTTTCCGGCCAGAACCGCGGAGCGGGCCGCATGGACCGGGTACGCCGCGCCGTGCAGATCAGTTTCCGCTTCGCCATGTTCTGGAGCCTGCTGATGCTCGGGGTTTTCCTGTTGTTCGGCCGCAGCGTGGCGGGTGTTTTCAGCAGGGATGCCGGGGTGGTCCGCGTGGCCGTCACCTACATGGTGCTGCTCTGCGGCAGCTATACTTTCCAGGGATTCCTGGTTTTTGTTTCTTCCGTGCTGAACGCCCTCAAGCGTCCGATTCATTCTCTTTCACTGGCGCTGGTGCGGCTTTTGCTGTTCTACATTCCCCTGGCCTGGCTGGGCTCGCGCTGGTTCGGCCTGGCGGGAATTTTCGCCGGCGCCGCCCTGGCCAACATCATCGCCGGTCTGGTCTCCGTCCCTGTACTGGCGCGCATCACCGGGCCGCTGGGGGGATCTGAATCGCCTACGATTGAGCCCTGAGGTTATTCTGTTGAACAATCAGGGGTGGGGCCCGATGTTTTTTCAGCCGCTTGATTCTTTCTTTTCGCGGGAATACCATCAACGCGTGGTGAAAGGTTGCAGCGACTTTTTCAGGCTGGAAGGGAGGGAATGATGAAGCATTCCGGATCGTTTTGCATTCAGTGTCTGGCACTTGTTTTTATCCTGATGAAAACGGTTGTATGCGCTTCGGGACTGTCGGTTGATCAGGAAAAGAACTTCCAAGAGGCGATCCGTGCCGGCAACCGGGACAAGGTGGTTGAAATCCTGTCTCTGGGTGGAGACGAGTTGCGCCGGAAGGTCCTGTTCAGTTCCGCTTACTATCTGCAGTTGACGGCGCGTTTCGGATCATCGGACCTGTTGCTCTATTTTGTCGATCAATTCGGCCTGAAGGAAAACAGAGAATCGCTCAGTGAAGCCCTGGTGGTTGCCATCGACAATCAGAGTTTTGATGAAGTGGCCGCAACCCTGATCGACCTGGGCGCGGACCCGGCCCATGAATTTTCCGGAATGACCGCTTTGGGACGATTGGCCTGCCTGTATGCGGGCAAGCGGGAAAAAAAGCAGGGGATGCTGAAAACCGCCCGCCTGTTGCTCCGGAAAAACGCTAACGTGAACCTTTTTGATGAAACCGGTGAAACACCTTTGATGGCCGCCGTCAGGGGTGACGACCCGGACCTGGTGAAATTGCTTCTGGCACACGGGGCCGACCCCCATTTGACAAACAAGGATACCGCCTCGGCGTTTACGTTGGCCAGGCCCGGATCAGTTGTTGCCGCACTCCTGGAGCGGGAAAAGCAGTGTGGTGGTGCCCATGGTGGGCAACAACCTGATCCGCGCCACCGGCGACATGAAA
>OBLN01000082.1_pt1 | contig 34158 bp, 34 predicted proteins | sample 1519301 | NCBI WGS metagenome assembly OBLN01 (sample SAMEA2452533, study PRJEB22499) | sediment metagenome | reverse complement strand
TTACCATATTTACGATTGATAAGGCTACTTACATTAGAAGGAATATTGCCAAATTGAAAGACACATATACCGAAGTTTGCCCCGAACTTGCTATACTTGAACCTACTACACATGAAACAGTTGAAGAAGCTGTATACAGGAATGAAATAAAATATAAGATTGGAATGTTGGAGATGGAATTTAGATTAAATCTCAAAGACCCCGAATTTAAAATACGTGGTATTGAAGGGGAAATTAAGGATATTGAAAATAAGATTGATAAGTGGAAGAATATTCTGAAAAATAAAAATCCACCTGAACCTGATAGAGTCAAAGGGTATATAAACACTCATAGGGCGGAAATTCGTGGACTTCGTGATAAAATCAGGATGATTAAAACATTACAAATGCAGCCTATCAAAGACGAATTTGAACCTAAGATTGATGCTCTCAAAAAAGAATATAAAGATAAATTTGACGAGTTATTGTGATGTTCATACATGTACAGTAATGTATTTATATAAGCTATCCTATATATAGGAGTAGATAATTCAATGGGTTTTGTGTTGTTTTTCATGTATATAACACCACCACTATTTCTACACAAAACCCTTACCATTATCACATAAGTTTAGTATCATGTTATTATTATATATTAGTAGCTTAGATAATATGACGGCTGCGATAGTTCCATGTTATTCAATTTTCAGCACATAGTAAAAACAGCAGCTAGCGGCTTTTTTTATGCAAATGTTTATATAGAAGTTAGTATGTTTTTTATTTGGTGTAATATATATGAGACTAAATAATATTAATTTAATCAACGTTTATATAAACAGTTCTGATTCTTTGATATTCTACACTAGGAAGATATTCTGGTAGTAGATAGAAGTGTTTTACAGGTGGATGGTGGTAAACCATTAGTTAGTGTACTTCATGGTCTAAATGATGATATTTGTGGTTTTTATGGCTGTTTAAATGGCTGTGTTGAGGGGAGTGTGAGGGTGCTCTTGGAAGTCATTAGATTAATTCGGATTTTATACAATGGGAGTTATATTAATGTCTGAAATTCGTATTAATATTACCACTCCAGAGGATAGAATAACTTATGAACAGCATTTGCATTCTATGAGGGATATTACACATGAAATTTATGATACTATCCATGAAATGAGATTGACACCTCAATTATTTTATGAAAGAACACAAAGACTCCAAATGAAAAAACCATTTGCTGATATTTATAATAAAATCACTAAAACATTTACGGAAAAAATAGCAAATGATTTGTTTAAATCAAAATTCTATTGCGAAGGTGAATGGTATAAGGAAATAATGGACATTCCATATAATGATTCAATAAAATTATATCACATAAAAATAGAAAACATGAAATTTTCAGATGGTACTCGTTTGAATGTTGATAAAAGCCTATTTTATGCAAAACTGTGTTATGCATTTGAATGTCAGTTAGAAAATATTAAAAAAGCAAAACTAGAATTGAGTTATGAGGATGCAGGTAAAATTAATACAATTGAAAAACAACTCGAATACCGTAACTCTGAATCCTATAAGAAATACGTTATCAAGAAAATGTATAAACTGATGGAAGGGATAAAAGAACTACCAAAAGAACAACAAGGTGTCACAATGGTCACATTCACGTCATATCAAAGAGTGGATAATCGTGGAGTGGATTATATACACCAATATCAAACACTACAAAAGTATAAGAATAGACTCCATGACACAATTAGAAAAGACCACAAGGGGATTCAATACACATTTGTAACAGAAGCACACAAAACAGGATACCTACATTTCCATATTGTATATAATTGTACATTCACAGAAGAAGAAATGGAAAGATATAAGCGGTTATGGAGTCAAAAATATGGTGTGGGTTCATACGAACACGGTATTGATTTCCAGTACAATGACAATACTTTATCTGAACAAACTACTGAAGCACGTAGGAACGGCTATGATAATGTTACAAGTTCTATATCTTACCTCATAAAATACACTCATAAATCTATTACCGCAGAAAATCAAAATACTCCATTCTATCAATTCCTATCTGATGCAGTAATCTGGTATGTTTCCAGAAATAGAAATGGATACAGAGGTATGCGTACAAACACCATTTCTAAAGGCTGGATGAATGATATTGTAATACCAAAATTGGTTAATGAAGCCATAGAGAAACAACAAGTGTATTACAAATTGATGCACTACAAAAAAGGTGAAGAATTAATATTCAAAGCTGTGTGTGAAGCCAAATTACCTTTTAAAGTGCTATATGGTTATAGTATTGCATTTACACGTGTGGTTTTACATTACTGTGGAAAAGAAATTGTAATGAAGGATGAAAATTCAAATAACAGAAAAGTTAAATTGGTTACTTCTTCAGAAATTAAGGTTATGCAATGGTTTGAACGATATATGCAATGGTTTGAACGAAACATCAAAAATTCAGGGTTAGACTTTTTCTTTTGATGTTTAGTTGCTTGAATCTTATCGCAATCTAGCGACTTTATATAATTTCACTTCAATAAAAGTATTTAAATACTAGACTTACATACTTACATGTAAGTTTAAGAAAAAGTTCAAAATTAATGTTAAAAATTATATGTAAAAAAAGTAAAAATTTATAATAATTATAATAATTGAAGTGATTATAGTGAGTGAAACAATTATAGAAAATACAGTTATAAAATATTCCATAGATGAAAAAGGTAATTACATTATTGGTGGTCAAAAACCTACAAAAGAACAAAAGAAATGTCATGATAAAGACTGTGAGAGTAAAAAACTCATTCTTAATAAAATTATGAACAACCCATTAACAAGTACACAATTATGGACTTTGATACGTGGAGAATATGATGGAAAGTATAAGACTTATACAAGTTTGCTAGTCAGATACCAACGCTATGGATACATCACAAAGCATGGAAAAAAACCCTTTATCTACAAATTAACTGAATGGGGTGTTGAGAACGCAAAGAATCCATATATGGCAAGGGATGAACAGAAGCGAAGATATAAACAATTTCAAATTGATACAGTTGGACAGTTTATAAATGAAAATCCATCTTATATTAAACAATTTGCTGATGATAGTGGATATATTGGTGGTTCTGATGGTGTCAGAGTTATTGAAAGTAATGACTTTGTAGATAATCATGCAAATGATGATAAAATAAATGAACTGGAAGCTAAGGTTAAGGAACTTGAAGAAGAACTTAAAGAAGAAAGGGAAATTACTGAAAATTTATATAATCAGAATAAACCCACAATGGTTATAAATCAGGCACCACAGCAACCACAGCAACCACAACAAGAACCTGAAACCAAAAAAACGGATGAAAGAAGTTTTGATAATATATTGTGGGAATACAAAGACAGAATGATGGATTATAGTGCATATCGAAAATTACCTAAACAAATATTGAAAGTTATTGCATTTCCAAAGGGTGATATTTCAGAGAACATTAGAAATCTATTGCAGGGAAAAAAGAAAGGTGGTTTAATTACAGTTCCAAGTAATACAGTTTCAACACTCACAAATTATGGATTTGTAGAAACATTGCGTAAAGAAGAAATTGAATTGTTAATGATGAGATTCATAAATGGTAAAGTAGTTCTTATATCTCCTAATGGTGCAGGATTTGAAATTACCGATGTGCCACAGTCAGCACGACCACCACAACCACAGAATAAACCTGTTGCAAAACCAAGAGTAAGTATTAAAGTGAAATGATTTTTCATTTGTCTGATGAAAAATTAAAATAACATAAATGGATGGTATAAATCTGTATCTTTAGCGATATTGAGATACCATATATGAACCAATCGTTACACAAATAAACGTAATTGCAATAAGAGGGATATGATTTATTAGTTCAGTAAGAGTTTTTACATCAGTAATTACAAATGCAAATAAACCTGCTGCAATCATATTAAGATTATTCCCAAAAACAAAAATTAGTGCTCGTTTATTTTTTTCTTCTTTTATAAAAAAAAAATTAAATTTAAACTGATGATTAAAATGCCTAGTAGCAGTGATATGGCAATAAAAATTATCATCATGAAATTCATAAAAGTTGTTGATAACGAAAGCATAAATCCACTGTATTCAGGATAATTGAACTCAATGAACGTTCCTGCCAGCATAAAAGCACCAAACAAAGCAATTATACCAACAGGCAGTAATCGTGGATTTGCAAAATTCTTGCATATGTTCCATATTTTTGGATGTTCTTCAGGTTTCATGCAAACAAATTATTTTTTAAAGATATATTCTTTTCTATAAGTATTGAATTATGTAAGATAATTCTATGAAGTTTGTCTTGTTGATACGGGCTTATTTGGAGTTCTATGAGTTGCGCACCTGACCGCAAATTATGCTATTTTTCTTATGGTTCAATTCTACAAATGTTAGGCAAAATAAGCTGGAAAATAAAATTTTAATACTAAAAGTTAATGCTGTTATAAAAGTTATCAGTATGATGTATATCCCGATGGCGAACATGAAAATATCAGAGGGTATGGACTGGTTCAGGTTCTCGGGCGATATCTGCGCAGGACCTGGGAATGCATTTTCAGGAAGACGATTGATGCTCTCTGATATGTTCTGGAGGATCTTTGCTATCACTTCAGAGAGGGCAATGGTAACTCCTGCTATAAGGGGTGCAAAGACAGCAGCAGTTGTGCGCATGGTTGAGGTCATATCATAGAGTGATTGTTTTATGTTCTGTTCCACGTTCTGGAGTTCCTTGAGATGGTCTGCAAGCTTGACAATGGCAACACCTGCCACCACATGGCTTTTGTGGGCACTTTCAACGAACAGCATCATGGTAGTCTTAATTCGTTCTGAATAGATATCCTTGAATGCTCCGAAGTCCTCGTCAAATATTGCAGAATGGATATCTGTTCTCATATTCATCAGGTTAAGTGATATCCTCTCAAATGCAGTTGCTATATCGGATCCCTGCATGGTCGCAGCTGTGTGAATGAAAGCTTCTTCAGCAGACCTGCCCTCGGAGATTCTTCGTCCCAGGACAAATAGGGCATCTGAGAACTCATTCTCCATTCTGCATATTTCATCCCGTATCTTCTTATATGGAGCGTAACTGATATTCAAATAAACCGCAACCCCGGATACAATGCCCCATATCATGAAAAGTGTAGGGGGAATAATACCGTCCAGGGTCGCTGTTGATACTATATTCCACGGGTTACCTTTGTAGATCAAAATGTATCCGAGTGAAGATATTACAATTCCGATGGCTGAGGAAAACAGTATAGCCTGACGTTTTCTTTTTTTGATGTTGGTGAGTTCCGGGTGACTTTCAGGTATGTCCTGCGGGATAAATGCAGCAGGGCGTTGCATCAGTATGTACTCTGCATATGTGAAGGTCAGCAGAGGAAGGACCACATCATATACTATTACCAGAGTTCCGATACTAAAACGTATACCTACGACAGTTATCGCAGGCATCAGGGCTACAAGTGCAAGTGGTATCAGGATGAATATGGAATAAAGGACATAGGTAGGAGTTTTTAGTTTTGAGGCAAAACTCTCCATGAGGGTACGGGTACTTTCAAGTACAAGGTCCAGCGATCGGTTGAGTGTGATGACCCTCTGTGCTTCATCCGGTTCACTCGTGGAGCTTTTTATAAGATGCAATGCCCTTTTGAAATACTCACTGTCTTTTCCCCAGATGTTGGAGAATTCAAGGATTGCATCATCAATTCCCCTGTATTCTCTTACATGCAGGTTCCATATCATTTTTTTCAGGTCCTTTGCAAGGGGCCTGCTGGAATTACTGGCTGCAAAGCGAATGGCGACTTCCATGTTTGGTACAAGTTTCATTGACATTACAATGTAACTGATTATCTCGGGTATATCTCCAAGTGAACTTACCTTCATCCATTTTGCATGTATCTTGACATACTCGCTCATGTAAAGCAGTACGGCCAACGGAAATAGCAGGCTCAGCAATACCACTGCCATACTGGTGGATGCTTCAAAGGAAGCGATCCTGAAGAGAAAAATGTCAAATATGAGAATTCCTGCCAGTGCAATGGCTGCGGACACATAGGAAAATAGTACGGTTTCATGAGGCTCAAGCCCAAACCCTGTATAGACCATGGCATTACGGTAGTTCTCACTGGTAGCATTATCGGATCTCTGGCGGAAAGCATCGAAATCCTTTACAATCCATCTGAAGTTTACAGAAGTGAACTTGCAGCTATGGTAATACCAATTCTCATTGTACAGCCTGACCACCTGCACAGATATATTGCTCTAGTTGCCCTGCAGTTTTCGTTCCATCAGCTATTATAGTAGAGTTCTCTTCTTTCTTGCCGGCAAACCCGTTGAACCAGTCCAGCCACCTGTCGTAGACTCTCTGGTAATCGGTTCCGCCGGGTTCTGCTATCTCCCTGTCCATAAGCAGCCAGAACATGTTGTTCGCAACAGCCACATTCCTTGCTTCCAGCAGATGTTGGTCTTCTTTGCCATACTCTGCCATCTTTGCTTTTATTTGCGCCCGCATGCGTATGTTGCGGGAAGCCTCATCCATGGAAATTCCCCATTTGTCTGCTATCTTTCCAATAAGGGCAGATTGTCCCCTGTCCATTATGTCAGAAGGTTTGAGGCAGTCATCCTGGGCATTGTAGGTGAGTATGTCCGAGAACACTTTGCCTGAATGCTCCTCCCATTTCTCATTGACCTCTGCAACCTGCATGACCCGTCGCTTCATTGTCATACTTCCGGATATTCTTGTATTAGAGCAGACAATGACTGCATCGGTTGCCTTGAATGATGCAGGCGGAACTCCAAGTGTATTAACAATTCTCTCATATACTGCATCGGTGGATGACCCATGTATGGTTCCTATGACTGAGTTTCCGGCAGCACCCACCTGCATGGCTTCATATAGTGCGGCTACTTCAGGACCTCTTACCTCTCCCATAATGAGGGATGAGCTGCCAAGTCTCAGGGATGCCCGCAGTGCCACAGCGGGCTCTATCTCAATACCATACTTCATGATAGCAGATTGTGAGTTGAGGCCCTGTACTTTCCAGCCCATTTCCTGAAACTCTTCAACAGGTATCTCCGGGGTATCCTCAATGGTTATCATTCGGTATTTCTGTGGCATTTCCATGAGCAATGCACACATGAGTGAGGTCTTTCCAGCTCCCACACCTCCTGCAACCAGAACAGAAGCCTGTCCGTCCATGATGAAACTGAGAAGGCCTGCGGTGAGTGGTGAGATAGAACCGTTATTGATGAGTTTTGGGAGTGTCCAGGGATCTTTCGCATGTTTCCTGAAGGCATAGGCAATCCCTTTTGCACTCAGGGGGTCTCCAATTACCGAAACACGTACTCCGTATTCGCTGAGGAATAAACAGTATATAGGGAGTATTCCCATATAACAAAAGGAAGTTTTTTTGATGAACAGAACAGACCTTGAGAACGAGTCTACAATACAAAGCCTTTTTGCACTGGTGAGTCCGGCAGAGCGGACCAGAGCCACATATCTCACAGCGTTGATGCATTACACCAACCACACGAGACAAACACCCACAGAGCTTATTAAGGAGGCAAATGCGGACATTAAAGCAGGGAAGTTAATGATTGAGCGGACAGTGTTTACTAAAATCCCAGCTTTCAGGCTATACCTTGATACAATCCGGACTCCACACACTAACAAACAACTCGCACCGGGAACAATTGAGAAGTACATGTCGTGCGTTTCGTCATTTTACAAGTCATTTTACATCGAAGTACCGAAACAGCCACGATCAAAAACAAAGGTCAAGCCTGTCAAGGAAAACATGAAACGCGCGAGTAAGGATGATATAAGGCAAGCTCAGGAAGTTTGTAACCTTCGTGACAATGCAATCATGTTGTCAGGCGTATCCTCTGGTATGGGTGCAAGTGAGATAGCATCATTAACATTGGAGGCATTCAAAGAGGGATATGATAAGGATACCGAGATTACTACTTTCGATATGCGCAGAGGTAAGGTCGAAAAAGATTTTATCACGTTTATCAGCCCAGAAGCAACGCGGGCAGTTATCAAGTATTTAGAATGGAGGGATAGACCACCCGCAAGACCTGATAACACGCGTGATGTCACCGAATACGAGAAACGCAGGACCACAACAGACAGTTTCCTTTTTGTAACGTCTAAAGTTCCACCAGCGTACTTGATCACACACGATGAATATATCCGCAAGTGTAAGTCGGATACAATAATAAGAATCTATAACAGGATGTCATGCAACGCGAATATGTGTGCACCGAAGGGTGTTTATAATCCAGTTCGAAGCCACAATATGAGAAAATTCTTTGTCACAAATTTAAAAAATAACGGATGCGACGGTGACCTTATCGAGTATTTTGTCGGGCATACATTGAGCGGGTCAAAAAATGACTACTATGAGGGTAACCCAGACGAGCTTAAGGAAATATACAAACAATTCATCCCCTACATAACTATCCGGAAAGACATTGATGTTTCAGAATCCCCGGAATATCAAACGATCAAAAAGGAGAATGTGATATTACAGGCAGAAACAGCACGTCATGTGGTTGAGCGGTCCGAGCTTGCAGACCTTCGAAAGCAAATCGATGAAATGAACAGAGACAATGATATTATAAAAGAAGTGTTGAAGCGTGTTAATCTCACAGACATATTAGAATAATTTTTTTACGCAGACCTCGAATTGTGCACGATTCGGGCAACTCAAGACCTCGATTGATTTATTTACTTTTTTTTTAATTTTTGTTTGTGATAATACGTAGAATCTGCATTTTTGTTTGGTATAAAGGTAAGAAAAGGTAAGGTTTATGTCACATTTGTATACTCATCTTTATAAGGAATTATGTAAATAATGATATTATTGGAAAGTGGTTAAAGTAATGGTAGAATGATGTTAGCGCACCATTCTACCAAAAAAGAGTATGTCATTTTCACATACAACTCCTAACAAGTTGTATTATGCATATGATGTATATATATACATTCCGATGCTGTGGGAATCTTACTTTTTTACTTTACTCACTGGGAACAGTGAAAAGAATTGTACAACAAAGAATTTGAAACATTTGCTTTGCAGATGTACCATGAGCACCCTGGACTATTTGAACAGTGGAAGAACACAGACGACCCCATAAAAGCAGCAATAGGCAGAGCAGTTCTGAAAGTTGCAGGGGGTGAGTAAGTGAAATCGCTGAAGTTGGTCAAGAATCCGTGTAATGGTCATGTTGCTCTGACAGTTCCTTTTTACATTGCAGAACAGATAGAAGCCGGCACGGTTTACAAATGCAACGTACAAGATGGCAAGATCATCTATTCTCCGGTAGGTGGTCACAATGTATAAGGACGGGGATTTAATGCAATCGCATAAAAAAATACGCATTGTCATGCACGAATCCCGCAAACACCTGTGCAGCGGACGCGGATATGACGCCGATGACGAATATTGCAGCCGAGAAGCAGTATATCGAGCGAATCGTGTACAGGAGATGTGATGATATGTCAGGAAAAGGCAAGAAGGGGGCAAACACGTGTGATAGGATGGTAGGTCCAAATGCAGCCCCTGTAAATAATAATACACCCACATCACATAAAAAGACATCGACTGGCAGATACAGCCCCACAATAAAACAGGTTAAGGAACTTTACCAAGAACTGATAGACGGGGCTACGCTATACGAATTGCGCTATTTTTATACAATTGAAATAATGAAATTGCAGACAAGTGACGAATCACGCGAGGGTCGCACAATAGAAAGAAACGGTCGCGGGCTGTCGACTGCACATGCTGTCAGACTCAACCGGTTGATTGTCTGGTTTGATCATAATCTCAAATCACGGGAATGTCTGCGGGCGCAGTTCGCCGCTGTTTTGAGACACTACTGGAAGCAGTTCGCCGCTGTTGATGGTGTACTTGATGAAACCGGAAAGGTGATTTAAATGGAAGCGGACACAGTTAGCAAATCGGCTTATCTTAATGTTGCAGCCGCCGCTGAAAAATACGCCGCGCTCGGGTGGGTGGTTCATCCGCTATGTTCCCCGCGCGAAGAATGCAAATCGCCTGGAAAACAGCCGGTTAAAAGCAAATGGTCCACTCTCAAACAGACACCTGTTGACCTCAACAAACACATCATGCTAGGTAGAAACATCGGCGCAGTATGTGGTGATTCGAGCGACTTGACAGTGATCGACTTGGATGATATGAATTTTTATGCTTCTCTTGTCGAGGGTATAGATACAACCAACTTCCTTGTATCGCGGAGGACGACAACCCGCGGGCATTTCTATTTCAGGCATGATTCAAAATTGCCGCAACGAATGTCGAAAAAGGTCGGTGATAAGGGAACATTACTGGGAATAGATATTCTTTCTCATTCACAAACCGGCGGCGGTTCAAATGTCGTATTACCGCCAAGTATGCACAGCTCAGGCGAGGTGTACACATTCAATCGCGAGCCTGTTGACGTGCCATATGTTCCGGATGTTTTAAGAGACAGGCTGCTATCATTGGTCGCGTTTGAAGATGAGCTGGTCGCATGTATCAAAAAATGCAGGAAATGGGTAGGGAATTTCTTCAGCGAGCCTGAAATATTGCATGGTGGGGATGGTCGGCGGTGTATGCTGGCTCTAACATCTGAATTGCGCGCAAACGGGCTCAGTGATGGCGGAGTTCACTTCATGACTAAAATCGTGTACCGGCAGGACTATGATAAGGAAAGAACATCGGGAGAACTAGCAAACGTGAGCGCGGTTCCGTGGAAGGCAGAGACTTTGATAAGTAACTTCCCTGAATACTGTGATACGGAGAACACACGCGGCAACGGTTGCAAGCCACGCAGAACCACACAGACCGAGGACACTGGAGAGGAAATCGACCCAGAAAACGCATTATCCGAACTTGAAAAGCAAACAGTTCCGACCGACAGCATCAGTAAAAGCAAGGCAGCCAAAGTATTTTTACAAAGCACTTTCGACACAGTGTCGATCGATGATTTAGCTATATATGCGGATTTTGTCAGCACCGAAGTCAAAGAACATTTTTGTATAAAAGCAGATGCCATTAAACGGATATGGGCAGCATACATTTCAGAACGCAAGGAAGCCGTTAAGAAGACGGAACAACGCGGCGCGGAAACGGGTTTTAATGATGGGAGTGCATTCACTGCGGCGAACTGTGCCAAAATGGTAACAGAAAGCACGCCACTGTTCGTGATGCGTGACACTCTCGAGTTCTATATTTATGACAAAGGTGTTTTCGCCAACACCGGAACACGAAAGACCGCACTCCCGATTAGGCAACTAACGCGGGAAATATACAGAAACGAAGCTGTGGACGAGCAGGGAAACAACGGGAAAGACCCATCCGGCGAATTTATCAACGCGGTTTTAACGTATCTCGAGGACGAATACTATATCAGCCGAGACGATTTGACATCGGATAATAGATACCTCTGCTTGCTGAATGGAGTGTACGACCGGGAGAATAAGGAACTTTTGCAACACAGCCCGGATTACAGACACATCAGACAAATTCCTGTAAAATTCGATAAGGATGCAACGTGTAAACAGATTCAAAAATTCATGTCTGAAATAGTGGACCCGCAAAACGTTTCTGTATTATATGAAGCATTGGGTTACTGCCTGATCCCAGATACACGAATCCAAAAAGGATTTTTGTTGAATGGTGTGGGCGCAAATGGTAAAAGTACACTATTGAAGCTGTTTCGGCGGTTGATAGGTGCGGAAAACTGTGCGCAAGAATCGTTACATGCACTTGAAACGGACCCATATTCAACGGCGGAACTTTATGGTAAAATGGTCAACATATATCCCGATATGGCGAGTAAGGCGATATACCAGAACGAAACCATCAAACAACTGATAGGTGACGAGGGAAGCATCAGGGCGAGAAAGATATATTGTCCCCCTTTTAACTTCAAGAACACGGCCAAGATGGTTTTTTCCGCTAATAGACTGCCACCTGTGCCTAATGGTGACTTTGCTTACTTCCGTAGATGGATATTAATAGACTTCCCTAACAAGTTCACAGGCGACAACAAGGACGACAGTATAGATGCAAAGATTCAGGACGAGGGGGAACTATCCGGGCTGTTAAACATACTTCTGAAATATCTGGATAAGCTGTTAGAGCGAGGCGAATACTCATATGATTTGTCAACGGAACAGGTCGAGAAGCTTTATAAAATCAATTCTGACCCTATCGCCGCCTTTGCAGACGAATGTTTGACATACTCCGAGGAAGGCACGCCTAAAATGCTTGTATATGAGCACTATTTAAAGTGGTGTCAATCAAATGGTATAGAAAAGACCCAACCGAACCCATTTGCAAAGCGATTCGTCAAACTAGGCTATGCACCGGGGAGACAATCAAGCGGTGATAGGTTACATACATGGGATAACTGTGCTATCGTGAAATCCGTCCGAGGAGAAAAAATCTCCTTGGACGGCAAAAACCAAGAACAAGAGAGCAATCCGTCCAAGGGTCCAAGGAAAACAGAACATTGTTGTGTGGATAAAAAAGAAAAAGTTCGCTATGTTAGTAGTATGGGAGAGATAGAAAAAAAAAATAATTCAGGGTCAGTAACAATGCAAATCTCCTCGGACGAAACCAACGGTTGTGTGCAACAAAGTGTATCGACTGATAACGGTATTTCATCCGTCCAAGGAGATTTCGCTCCCCGGACGGATTACCCCGACATTGCACAGTTTTGCAATGATTGGGTAAATATCTATAACGAAAATGTAAATAGTCATAACGTTGTTAGGATTTGTATGGAGTACAAAGAGAAAAGAAAGGGTTTGAAAAAATCTGTGGATGATGTGGCTCAAATAGTCAGAAAAATGTACGGAATTGTTGCAGACAGTGCAATATGAATACAACCGTGTGTACGGGCGATGATCTTCTCTTACCTTTTCTTTTTTTTTTAATCGTTTCTCCCCTATACGTTTCTACATATTCTAAACATTGCTACCCATAACGCAGCTTATTGATTATATTATTGTGCATACATGCTTATAAAAATAAACATGAAACATTGAATATGGGGCCATTATAAATATATATATATAAAACTGACATTGTGAGTTTAAATATTATGATAATAAAAAAATATATCTAATCTGGATATGCTCATATATGTTTTACTACTGCGATCCAATACTATGGGAATATTCATACTGTATTATCAATGAGTTATTACAGTACATAAACCCGATAAACCTTTATTTTATTTTGTGCTGCTGGAACGAAATCGAATAATTATTATACAAGCTCGATAACAGTATTGCCTGTATAAGAAAATTACAACGAGGTTGAATATGATAGTGGATATAATAGTAGCTTTCATCTTTTGCCTGCTAGCCTTTTATGTGTTGCTACACATGTATAAAAAAATAAAAAAGCTCGATGATGATCGAGTTAGGGATAGGTTAATTGCGATTGCATATGGAATTGCCGCAATCACCCTTGGAGTAATGTTTCTAGCATTTGCGATTTCATTGGGAGAATCTAGTGATATAGTAATGCTTTTGTATATTATTCCTAGTGCATGTTTCTTCATGATAGGTATCACGCCGTTTTTGTCTATATGGGAACACGGTAGGGAAAAGAGGAGAGAGGAAGACGAGCGCAGACTTGAAAATGAGCAGCATGTTCACGTATATCATCACAATGATGATCCACGTTACCGCTCACGCTCTCCTAGCATTTGGGATAGGGATGACGATCATAGGAATTACTCCGAACCACGATCTAGGCGAAGACCGCGAGAAGACCAAAACATTTGGGAAAGCATGGAGAAACAACTTGGTGAGCAGGAACGAAGGCTAACCAAGCGAAGAAGGTAATTTGTTTATTTGATAATTATCTGTTCAGCTCCACCACCGCCACCACTGCCACCGCCAAAGAACATCCAGACAATAACGACGATGCCTGTAAGGATGATCATAGGGAGAAGTAATGACTTCAATCCGTCCATTCCTAATGCGCGGCGGACCTTGTCTTTTTCTATGGTAATCTGACCCTTGACAAACATTGGGTTTGTTTCTTCTATGAAATCACATTGCGCGGTCATGTCTAAAGTCAAGTTCTCTCTTATTAAACAGTTCTCACCGGAGAACGAAGCGCGGATTGTATTAAATTCGTCCAGTGGTAACGTAATGACTTCCGTTCTGCCATTTGCCCGCGTATACGCTACGTCTACAAGTCCATCGTTACGAACAACTGATATCCTCATTTCCTCACTCTTCCCTTTTTCCTCAGCGTTACAGCAACAGGCCCAGGCATTGCAGGCATAGGATACATATCATAATTTCTGTCACCCGTACAAAGCGCATGCTTAATTGATTTCCTGCGTTCGTCCTGTTCATTCATTGCTCATACGTCCTGCGATTCATCCATATGAGCGACCACATGACCGACCACATAACAGAAGTCACCAAGATCAGACCTGCAATTTCACTCATTGTACATACTTGTACTTCATTGTACATATGCTTAATTGAATGGGTGTTTACAGTCACAAATGTACATTTTTGTGCATATTTATATTTATTTACGAAGTCACAATCGAATTGCAGCGCGACACCGTGGATTTATAGTATATGATGCAAAAACAATGTTATTTCTTCATTCGAAACTCGTTTTGATAGTATGTATGAAAACACCATGTTCTCGTGAGAGCGGGTGTGTGCACAACTGTCGGAACTGCTTAACAATGTATATAGGGCTGTCGTAGGGGTTGTGTGAGTAATCACGGCTTAATTATTACTCTCGGTAATAACTACTGTTAAACATGTGTGTGAAAATAGAAATCATGATGTGTTAGTTAAATGGATAATGAACATGGTGCCTTACAACGAACGATATAAGACACACATGTACAAACACCTTACCACCCGTTAGAAATCTTCACCATGGGCTTTATTTTAGCTCGTTGGTGTGTCATATATGTTTTATCTCACGGGTTCTAAAGCTAAGTAGCCTTGTACTTTAATGATGTTGAACTTTTGACCTTTTTTAATACCCTCTAATTTTATAATATCGTGGGGTATTGTTATACGATACTGTCCGTTATATTCCTGAATTGTCACAGTCATTTTTTACACTTCCTTTTCAGTACTGCTAATAGTACTATATGCAGTACTAATTAATATGTTTTTGTATCGTATCGTGTGTAAACATCTCAGCGGATAATAGAACATGTACAAAGTTATTTATATTCGCTGAGGAACATCTCAAGTACGGGTGTCGCTTCCCCGAAAGGACGCCCGCTAATTGAACGAAGTCTTGACACCATGGATTCCATATCCTCTTGCGAAAGGTATATGTTGGTGATGCACTCCTCGCCATCAAGTACTACATGCACAGGATTTCTGTCTGCCGGGGCGTTCACATACACGTCAGTGACGCGTTCATCGGACAGCAGGTCTTCAAGTATCCCGAGTCCTGTAGTATATTTTGTGAGCAGGTCGCTGCAGATATTCAACTTTGCAGGATTGGAGATTATATCGTCAACATCATTCTCCTGGAGCAAGAGTTGTTTACTAAGCCTGCGGAAGTATTCTCTCGAGTTAGCAGGGTCGGCAAACTGCAGATCTACAGGCCGGTGCATTATCATCTTTTTCCTGATCCTTTCTATCAGTTTGAGCTCTTTTTCTTCAAGTGAATATTCTATCGGACTGATCATGTACATTTTCTCAGGACGGTCAGCTAACTGGTATATGTTCACCGGCAGCTTTCTCTCATTCTGATAACTGATGTCGTAACATTCCAGGAAAATGGTGTTGTCCGGTGCTTCGGTGTAGATCCTGGATGTGGAAAAAGGAGGTCTCACGTAGGATATGAGATGTTTTTCATATTCATACCCGTATTCTGTATCATATTCTACTGTGTATTTTCCAGAGCTTTCGGGAGTAATGTTTTTTATAATACTTTTTGAAATAGATTCCATTTCGCTGAGGATACCTGTGAATTTACCTCTGCATAGCACACATTCTCTCCGGAAATCGGATAATGGATCTTTTGTTTCGTTGTATTCAATTAGCTTGTTAATTGTGTAACAGGCTTTGAGTGGATCAGTTCCAGAGGATTCAAGTATCAGATTCATTATATCTGCATGCTCTTTCCTGCATTGTGCATTGTTATCACATGTTTCATGTACAAACTTTGAACTTTTGTAGGAAATCAGCTTGTCTTTCAGGCCGGACATCAGGTATATTGTAGCAAGTGACCTGCCTTCGTAGTCTCTTTCGTAGAGCTTTGAAAGGGTTAATCTTTCGGCAACAGGTTCTTTCTGGAGGATATGAAATATGTTTTTCCTGCAATTCTCATCTTCAAAACTGGATTCGCAGGAACATTCCTTGCAGTCAATGGTAATGGTTTTGCTTTTTTTCGAGACTTTTGACCTGTAAGGGCAGCATTTGTCATTTTCTTCCTTTTTTCCGGCAAGTAAGGATACACCAGACAAGAATTTATTGAACATCCTGTTAATCTTTCCTTTAGTACCTGATACAGTATCAACCGGCTTTCTTTCAGACAGGACCAGTTGCATTCGTTGATATTGTGTGATGTCCGTAGTATCGTTTTTCAATACTCGCTCTGTTTTTACTTTTTCAGATGTCACTTTTTATTCCACTGCTTAATTTTTTTAACAGAACAGAATAATCTATTAAAACATTTCGAAATTAAATTTGAACAATTTAATTTTTAATACTCTTATATTTTAGGAAGTTGTGGCTTCAGTTCAGATCAATCGGCAACAAGCGTTAATATAATACTTTCACATAACTTCCATCTGGATTTTATATTCCCGGAGCTTAATGTGTTTAAAAGGCCGGAGATTCTGCATGGGTATATATACTGTTTCGCAATTGAATGAATACATCAAACAGGTTCTGACTCAGGACCCGCAGCTAGGGCAACTATGGGTGCGTGGTGAGATCTCGAACCTGACAAAACATAGCTCCGGCCATTATTATTTTACCCTGAAGGACAAAGGTGCCCAGATAAGTTGTGTGAGTTTCCGTATGACCAACCGCACCCTGAAGTTCGAACCTGAAGCATCGATGAAGGTCCTTGTTTTCGGAACAGTGGATGTTTACACTGTACGTGGCCAGTACCAGTTGAGGGTGCTGGATATGCGCCCCGATGGAATCGGTGAGCTTTACAAGGCTTACGAACAACTCAGGAACAGGCTGCAGGAAGAGGGTCTGTTCGACGTGTCCCACAAGAAAAAAATCCCTCGTTTTCCGGGTAAGGTTGGGGTGATCACCTCGCCAACAGGGGCTGCGATTCATGATATACTTCATGTGCTGAAACGCAGGTTTCCCGTGGATGTGTTACTCAGTCCGGCAATTGTTCAGGGTGAGAACTCTGCTGAAAGTATCGTCAGATCGATCGAATATCTCAACAGGACTGATGTTGACGTAATAATTGTTGGCAGAGGTGGTGGTTCGCTGGAAGACCTGTGGTCTTTTAATGAGGAAACTGTTGCAAGGGCAATATTTGATTCCGAGGTACCGATAATCTCGGCAGTGGGGCATGAAACGGATTACACGATAGCTGATTTTGTAGCGGATGTGAGGGCTCCTACACCATCGGCCGCCGCAGAGTTAGCGGTTCCGGAAAGGTCCGAGTTGAAGAAATATGTTATCTCCCTGTCATCACGTATGGAACAGGCTGCGATACATTTCATATCCGACAAATACCATCATCTGGACTATCTTTATTCCAGGATAGAACCGGAAAGGTTCGCTGAGATATTGCGACGTGATATGCAAAGGGTTGATGAACTCCGCTCACGCATGGAATTCGGACTCAGAAAGATCATTGAATCAAAGGAAGCCTCACTTTCCGGCCTTGCAGGTCGTCTGAATGCTATAAGTCCTTTGAACACACTGGGGAGGGGTTACTGTATAGCTCTTCGCAGCAGGGACCACAGTATTGTAGGGCGTATCGGTGATGTAAGCCCTGATGAATACCTTGATATCAGGGTAATTGACGGTACTGTGGAATGCAAGGTGACAGGTGTTAAGCCGGAAAACAGGAACATTGGTGAGAAAAGGAGTTGAGTCTATGGAAAAAGGGAAGAATGATTCAGAAGGGATAGAAGGGCTGGATGAAATAAGTTTTGAAAGCTCTCTGGAAGAGCTTGAATCCCTTGTAGAGAAGCTTGAAAAGGGCCAGCTTACCCTTGATGAGAGTCTTGGGATATTTGAACGTGGGATGAAACTTGCCCGCATATGCAATCAGAAGTTATCAAAAGCTGAAAGGCAGATCGAAGTACTGATCGAAGAGAATGGCAGGCTGAAGACTGAAACTTTTATTGATGAATAATCTTGATACAGGGGGATGGGTGGGAAAGAGTTTGACGGTTAGAAATACGATAACTTAATCTCTATCCAGTCAAAGAACAAAAAACAAAAAAGTGATTTGAAAGGTTCAGACTTGGTCTGTTCCAGTTCCTTTCTTATCATCTTCATCTTCAAGATATCTTTTCGCTAGCAGGAATACACTGCTTCCTGTGAGTATTATCAGGAATATGGCAATTACAAGGCCTTCTGTTGTAAAATCCTGCCATGAGTGTACTGAAGCCCATATTCCGCTTCTTGTTACAAAGGTTGCGAATATAACCAGTATAAATGAGGCAACTGCAAGCAGTGGTGCCAGGAATCCATATTCACCATATTTTGTACGTGTCTGGGCGTGCAGGTAGGCTGTGGCAGTTATCCAGGGTATGAGTGAGGATGTTTCCACAGGGTCCCATGTCCAGTACCATGCTCCCCATCCGAGTACCTCGTATGCCCAGAATCCTCCAAGCCCTATTCCAAGTGTGAGGAAAAGCCATGCAATTCTCATCCAGTCCCTTGCTACAAGTGTCCATCGGCTGTCCTTTGTGATAAGGTTGGAAATGGCAGCTGCAAAAGGTATGGTAAAAGCTGCATATCCCAGGAACAGTATGGGTGGATGGACAGCCATCCATGGGTTGCGCAAAAGCGGGTTCATTCCCTGGCCGTAGGGCACATCGTAGAGTACTGCGAATGGGTTCCAGTTAGTTGCTTCAATGGTGCCTGTAGGGAGTATGCGGTACGCAGAGAATGGATTGTCTATTACGAGCAGTATGAGGAATACGGATACAACAGTCATGGTTACAATTCTTGTAATATCCATCATCCTTGTTTCAGTAAGTTCTTTTGTGTGTCCGGTGTAGCGGAGAAGCAGAAGCATTACAAGTGTCGCCCATGTCCAGAGCAGAAGGGAACCTTCCTGTCCGGCCCAGAAGGCCGATATGCGATAGAACCACGAAAGGTCTGTGCTGGAATGGTTGAATACGTATTCATAGGACGCATTGACACTCAGGAGTTGTATTATGAGTATGAATGACGAGAGCGTGATGCATGCCGTACACAGCATTTCCAGCTTATTCCAGCGCATTTTTGCCCTTTGGTTCGATGACGTATAATAATTAATAGAATAGAATGTGGCACCCCATCCACAGATAAAGGCCAGCCATATGAGGATCATTCCTAAATTCAAATCATCACCTCTTTCCCTTTGCTCGCTTTGCCCTGCGTTTCTCTATTTCCTGCTCGAGCATGTGGTCATATCTTCCTTCGTTTGTTTTGTTGCTTATACCGGAGATTCCTGATTTTGTATCGGTCTTGCGGTCTGTTACCAGCAGGGCAATGATGCCTATCACCATGAGGTACATTCCTCCCCATAGGCAGTTGATGAAGGGTACGGTTCGCATGTAGAGGTCTATCTCACCTTTTGATTCATCGATTGCTCTTGGGGCAATGAACAGTTCTTCAGTGAGTCCGCGGTTTATGTAAGTTGTTGTGTATGTTTGTCCCCATTTGAAATCGGTGATATAATTAATCTGTCCGCTCTTGAAATAATTCCCGTTCTTATAAATGTCAAAATCAATTTCTGTAGTGTAGGATGATGCCGGATTGTTTCGGAAGGCTTCTCCGCTGTAGTATGAATCCATGCTGTTTATTTTAAGCTGGTAGTGCTGGCCTTCAAAAGAGCCAGTCTGCCCAGTTCCAAGCACAGCGGAACTTTCAGTTTTCATATTAGAGCTGAGGATTATTCCCAGCAGGATAAGAATGATCCCGATATGGATCACGTGTGCGCTGAGTTTCTTTATATTTGCCGAAGCAGTAGCATTTTTGTTGTTGCTGTATGTCTTAAAAATCCTGTAAAAGGTTGCCATCAGGGCAACGATAAGTATGGGCAATGAAATGTCCATGGGCATATTACCAAAAGGGGAGAATACTGTAAAAACGATTGACAGGGCGGCAGAAGCTCCTACTATTGGGTAGATGTACTTGCGGTCTGCATAACCTACGAGCATACCTGTACTCAGGATAAGAATCAGGATGGCAACAGGAATTGCAGTCCTGTCATTGAAATATTCCGGTTCAAGGCTAAGCTCAATTCCGGTTGTGAGTTTTGCAATAAGGGGTGTCAACATCCCCATTGTTATGATTGTTGCCAGTAGCAGAAAAGTGACAACAGCCGCAAGCATGGTATTACTTGATGTCGGATAGGGTATTTTGTTTTTCATCTTGCGGTGAATTTTATGTGTACAACATATTTATAGTTAGAGATAAGGGCAACTAGCAGATGTACAACATATTTATAATTAGAGATATTTTATCCGTCGTGCTTCGATATATTAAATAATGATGTTGTATATCAGAACAGAGCAACAAATGTGAGTTGATAATTACGATAGAGATGCTGATAACTGCTGTCTGGCTGATGCTTCCTGCTTATATTCCAAGTCCTCTGGCGGCTGTCTTTGGTGGAGGAAAGCCAATTGACGGTGGCAGAACAATGAGTGACGGGCGGCGTATACTTGGAGACGGAAAAACATATCGTGGTCTTCTGGCAGGATTATTCTTTGGAATGATAGTGGGCTTGCTGCAGATGTATTATCTGTCTAAAAGAACAACATTGTTCTCAGTTGAGCTTCCATCATTTGCAGGAAACGGCATAACTGCCAGTGCTGTTATTGTGATATTCGCACTGGCTTTTGGTTCTCTTTTCGGAGATATGTTCATGAGTTTCTTCAAGAGAAGGCTTGGACTTAAAAGAGGAGCTCCTATGCCTGTTGTTGACCAGCTTGATTTTGTGTTCGGCGCATGGCTGTTCACATACATAGCAGCTCCTGCCTGGTTTATGGCTAATTTTACAATTCCGATAATCATAGTTCTGCTGGTGCTGACTCCTTTTCTGCATCTGGGTACGAATATCATAGGGTATTTCCTCGGGGTCAAGAATGAGCCCTGGTGAGTGTTTTAAATAGGTATTTTAAACATTTTAGTTATAGGTGATCAAATGTCTGACGGGAATGGAAAACGCGCATTGATAGATGCACTGAAAGCATGTGGTGCGGTTAAGTTCGGTGATTTCACACTTGCTTCGGGTAAGAAGAGTACATATTATATTGATATAAAGAAGGCCAGCACAGATCCAGCTACGCTTAAAGTGATAGCGAAGGAAGCAGCAAGTGTCATAAAAGGACATGATATTGATTATGTGGGCGGTGTTGTGCTTGGTGGTGTTCCTCTTGCTACGGCTGTCTCCCTTGAGGCGGAACTTCCACTTGTGCTGATTCGCAAATCTGAAAAGGATTATGGTACTGGCGGACGTTTTGTCGGTGAGTTCCAGAAAGGTTCTAAGATATTACTCCTTGAGGATGTAACCACAAGCGGCGGATCTGTAAAAGATGCCATTGTTGCAATACGTGATGCAGGCGGTATCGTGGACAGGGTCATTACTGTAGTGGACCGTGATTCAGGCGCAGAGAAGAATCTGAGTGACATTGGTGTAAAGCTTGTTCCGTTGGTCCGGGCAAGTGACCTTATCTGAATTTATGCAGTAAAAATAAAGACAAGTTATTTATTTCAGGAATTAGAACTCTTTGGTATTCTTATTCCTATGAAATAGCAAAGTAATAACAGATATCGGGATGAGTTCCATCGTATCTGCATATCACTAATGATGATTTTATGATGATGAGGTTCAATATATGAATGTATTAGTAGTTGGTGGCGGCGGAAGAGAGCATGCTATGGTGGCTGCAATAGCACGAAGCAGAAACGATCCGTCCATCTATGCGGTGATGTCAAAGAAGAATCCGGGCATCGCTGAACTGTGTGAGGATTTCCTCCTCGAAAAAGAGACAAATGTGGAAAAGGTTGTCGAGTTCGCATTATCCAGGAACATCGAACTTGTTGTAATTGGTCCGGAAGCACCTCTTGCAGTTGGTCTTGCAGATGCCCTTGAGGATGCGGGTATCAGTGTAGCCAGTCCGAAGAGGAAGGTTGCACAACTTGAATTTGACAAGGCATGGGCACGTAATTTCATGAGAACTAACAACATTGCCGGCTGCCCTGTCTTCGATGTGTTCACTGACAGGGGTGCTATGGATGCTTTCATCGACAAACTTGGAAATGTTGCTATCAAGCCATCAGGCCTCACCGGTGGAAAAGGTGTCAAGGTAATGGGTGACCAGTTACCGGATGTCAAAGCTGCAAAAGAGTATGCTGCAAGTCTGCTTGACCAGGGAAGCGTTGTTGTCGAGGAGAACCTTGTTGGTGAGGAATTCACCCTTCAGGCTTTTGTGGATGGAAAGAACCTTGCTTTTATGCCAACTGTTCAGGATCACAAGAGAGCATTTGAGAATGACCTCGGACCTAATACGGGCGGTATGGGTTCCTACAATGCACCAGGTGAGATACTTCCTTTCCTCACTGCTGAAGATGTGGAAGGCTCAAAGCAGATAATGGTCGACACTGTGAAGGCGCTTTATAAGGAAACCGGGCAGAAGTACAGGGGTACACTGTACGGTCAGTTCATGATCACAAAGGATGGTCCCAGGGTCATTGAATTCAATGCACGTTTCGGCGATCCGGAGGCAATGAATGTGCTTCCTTTGCTTGAAACCGATTATGTGGATGTACTTTCTGCAATGGCAAGTGGTACGCTTGATAAACTGAGTGTAAGGTTCAGTAAGAAGGCAACGGTCTGTAAGTATGCTGTTCCTGCGGGCTATCCTGACAAACCGACGAAGGATCGGGAAGTAGTTGTAGGGGACATTGGCAATGCAGTACTTTTCTATTCCAGTGTTTACGAGAAGGGTGGAAAGGTCTATACAACCGGCTCAAGAGCTATTGCTGTTGTAGGTGTTGCAGATTCCATTGGCGAGGCTGAAAAGATAGCCCAGAATGCCCTGGAGAATCTCTCAGGCGACCTGCACTACAGAAGTGATATCGGCAAAGCTGAACTTATTCAGAGACGCATTGACCACATGGCGCAAATACGCGGGCAGTAATTATATTAGTTAGTGAAGGTTGATAGTATGAAACACCTGATTTCCATGGCTGACCTTTCTCATGATGAGATCGTTGAGTTACTTGATATGGCGGAAGACCTGAAGGAAAAACGTCTGAGGGGTAAGGTCACAGACCTCCTGAAGAATAAGAGCCTTGGTATGATATTCGAGAAGTCTTCTACACGTACTCGTGTCTCATTTGAGGTTGCAATGTGTGACCTTGGCGGGCATGGACTATACCTGAATCCAAGGGATATGCAGCTTGGCCGCGGTGAAACGGTTGCAGACACTTCTGAAGTTCTCTCAAGGTATCTCTACGGTATCATTGCAAGGGTCTACAGCCATGAAACGGTGAAACAACTGGCAGAACATTCCTCTATTCCTGTCATTAATGCACTTTCCGATAAGGAACATCCATGTCAGATACTTGCCGACCTTCTCACTATCCGCGAGTACAAGAACAAACTCTCCGGCCTGAAGTATGCATGGGTCGGTGATGGAAATAATGTGTGCAATTCAGCTATTATCGGCTGTGCCCTCATGGAAATGGAAGCTGTGGTTGCCTGTCCTCCCGGATATGAGCCGGATAAGGGCATTGTGGAGCTTGCAAGGGAGCTTGGCGGGAACATCACTATCACCAATGATCCAAATGAGGCCGCAAAGGATGCAGACATTATCTATGCGGACGTCTGGGTTTCCATGGGTGATGAGGACGAACGCGACAAGCGCCTGAAGGACCTTGCACCATACCAGATAAACACTGAACTGGTGGAACAGGCAAAACCTGATGTTATCGTCATGCACTGCCTCCCTGCACACCGTGGCGAGGAGATAAGCGCAGAGGTCATGGATGGCCCGCATTCGGTCGTCTTCGACCAGGCCGAGAATCGTCTGCACGCCCAGAAAGCACTTTTACTGAAACTGCTGGGATAACCCTCCTCCAGTTTCTTTAAATCCAATTTCTGAACACAAAGTTTAATTAGAAAAAGCACTACTAACCATCATTCACAATGCGGGAGTTGCCCAGCCTGGCCAAAGGCGCTAGGTTCAGAGCCTAGTCTCGTAGGAGTTCATGCGTTCGAATCGCATCTCCCGCACCACGATTCTTTTTTAATAATTATCTTCTCGATAAAGCTTCATGAAATAATCATTTATTCCTATACAATTTTATACTCTTGGGGTAAAACCAACTCATAAAGAGGAATACACATGAAAGTGATAGCTATAAACGGAAGTCCTAGAAAAGAAGGAAACACAGCAGCTCTATTAAAAGAACTAACATCCAAACTTGAAGCTGAAGGGATAGAAACCGAAACTATTCACATTGGTGGGAAGAAGGTTCGCGGCTGTACAGCATGCATGAAATGCTTTGAGAACAAGGATAGTAAATGTGTTTTTGATGATGATGGTATCAATGAGTGCATCACGAAGATGAAAGATGCCGATGGTATTGTCATAGGTTCGCCAACCTACTTCGCTGATGTCAACACCGAGACAAAGGCACTTATCGATCGTGCAGGTTTTGTTTCGATTGCTAACGGTGGATTCTTTTCACGGAAAGCTGGCGCTGCAGTGGTGGCGGTTCGCAGGGCAGGCGCAGTGCACGCTTATGATACTATAAACCATCTCTTTGGGATCACTAATATGATAACAGTTGGTTCTTCTTACTGGAATCTTGGTGTTGGTTTAAATCCCGGTGATGTCAATGAGGATGCAGAGGGAATGCAGACCATGAGTAATCTTGCTTCGAATATGGCATGGTTGCTGAAGAAGATAAATGCAGAATAAAATTATGTCACCAATCTGCCGATAGATTGTTGCTTAATGCGAATGGCAAGGTATTCATACTAATTTATCCTTTAAAGGTCATTAGCTAGTTTATACACTTATCAACCAAATTCCTGATCAAAATGAAACTCTATAGTACAAATCTTAAGGCACCGGAAGTAAGCTTTCAGGAGGCTCTGATAACAGGGCTTGCACCGGACAGGGGGCTTTACATGCCAAAAAGCCTTCCGACCTTCTCAAAGGAAGAGATAGAATCCTTCAAGGATGCACCATATCCTGAGATCGCATACAGGGTACTTAGCAAGGTTCTTGAGGGCGAAGTTGACGATGAGTCACTCAAAGCGATCACATATGACGCTTACAATTACGATGTTCCTCTTGAGAAGATGGATGAACAGACCTACATCATGAGACTTGACAGGGGGCCTACGGCATCCTTCAAGGATTTCGCAGCCCGTATGATGGCAAGGCTCATGCAGTATTACCTCAGCAAAGAGAACAGAAGCCTGACAATTCTCACAGCCACCTCCGGTGATACTGGCAGTGCTGTTGCAGATGCATTCTACGGTTTAGACAATATCAAGGTCATCGTGCTCTTTCCGACTGATGAGGTATCCGACCGCCAGCGCAAGCAGATGACAACACTTAATGAGAACATCACCGCCATCTCAATAGATGGTAAATTCGATGACTGTCAGGCAATGGTGAAACAGGCATTTGCAGATGAGGATCTAAAACACTTCAACCTCTCATCGGCCAATTCCATAAACATCGGTCGTCTCGTTCCGCAATCTATCTACTACATATATTCATACGCAAGGCTCAGGAACTATCCTGAAGAGATTATTTTCTCCATTCCATCAGGCAACTTTGGTAATATGATGGGTTGTGTCCTGGCGAGGACCATGGGTATTCCCGTTAAAAAGATAATCGCTTCTGTGAATGAGAATGATGAGGTCCCTCACTTCCTTAGCACCGGTGACTATGAAAAGATAGTTCCGTCAAAGAATTGTCTTTCAAATGCAATGAACGTGGGACATCCCAGCAACCTTTCAAGGCTCATAGCTATCTATGGCGGGGAAATGGATGAAAATGGCAACATTAGCAAAGAGCCTGATATGGAACAGCTCAGAAATGATATCTACTCAGGATCTGTCACAGATGACGAAACCAAGGCTACCATAAAGGGAATCTATGAAAAGTATGGCATCCTTATCGAGCCCCATGGGGCAGTCGGCATAAAAGGATTGCTTGATTTCAGATCACAAACCGGTGATGATACATTTGCTGTAACACTGGAAACTGCTGATCCGGCAAAGTTCCCTGAACACGTAAAGAATGAAACAGGGATTGAGCCTGAACTTCCGCAAAGCCTGAGAGAGATTGAGGCAAGGGAAGAACACATGGATTATCTTGACACGGATTATGCCAGTTTCAAGAAATACCTGAAGGAAAAACTCGGTTGAGTTTTCCTTTTTAAAAATCTTTTAATTTATTCAGTTTCTCTGTAGTTTGCCCGGATTTAGGAATATGGGGTGTTTTCTTCAATATGTCGTGAGGTATGCTTTTGAATACTAATGAATCAGATTTGTCAAAAGGTCATGGCAAATATTTTGGTATATGTACCTCATATCATCACTCTAAGGGTTGCAATTGTCCAACATGCCCTTCCTATCCTGGAAATGGTGTTTTCATGTTTTGTTCTAAAGGTCCATATCCAGGAACGCAGAAAAAAGGATGTATGTGTTCTGAGTGTTTCATATATAGAATATTTGCTCTTCAGGGCAAGTACTTCTGTGTGGAATGATCCGTCAGATGTTTGTTGTATCTGTTTTTGGTTTAAAAATCACCTCATCATTATTATACTCATTATATATCAAAGTGTAGGTATATTTATGTAGTAGTAAAATGTACTATTAATTGTGGCAAGATCTACTAGCCAGAGAATGCCTCAAACGAAATGTGCCATATGGTGGTACGATATGGATTTCATACCAAATCCCTCCGGAAAAAACGAAATTGGATTGCGTGGAAGTGTAGGCACGATACTGTCCCTCTCGGTATCTAAAAACAAAAAATGCCTACTTTTCCAAAATCCCGGAAGGATAATGAAAGGAGTATGGGCGAGTTAAAGTGGGATTTCAGTGGGAACTGGAGTATGAGTTATTTGGTAGTCATTCCAAAAGTGTCGGAGTGGCTCCGGGGTTATTGTCAACATTATTGTCAATGGGGTTATTGTCAATAACGTGTTTTCCTGCTTTTGCAGGAAAACTACTTTTAGTTATGAGGATTTCTAATTAGCTCCCAACTCCTCCCATTCTAATTAGACAAAACATTTTCAATAAAATCTCCCAAATGAATTCCTCTTTGTTATCTCATTCTGCAGTTCTGCAAGTACAAGCAATTGATATAATACAAAACTCAGTAGAGAGTAGAGTTTCCTACTCTCTACTCTAACTCTTCTGATATCGAACTTGACCACATCTTTAATGTGCCCATGTTTTGGTTCGCACTCTCCTCTTTTTTTGTACAGTACATGGAAAGAGCTATCCCTCATATTTTGATTTCTCAAGTACATTCCAACCTGCTCAACCCTTCCATTTTCATAGAGGAATTTTAGTTTGTCTTCAATACTTGCGTGTATATTTCCTCCTATTTTCCACATTTTATTTACCCAGTGATCAATTCGGTCTATTTCACCCTCTTTGCTGATCACAGCATTTTTGGGATATGCAATAACTGGCCTTGCATCAAGACGATACCAGATATCTGTGTGATTGTCAAATGCTTTGTAGCCCGTGTCTGCAGAATACATGTCTATATCAGCATTCATCTTATTCAATGCTTCAATATGTGTGATAAGTTCAGGTGAATCTCCTGCTTTGCCATTTGTATGTGTCATGAAAACGGGATAAGTTCCTACCATCGTGATATGGGCTTTGTCCATCTTGCATTCGTAATGGGAGTTGTAATCTGCATATTTATCATATCTTGAGGCTTCAAGCGGAGTTGAATCAATCTTAGCTTCTTTTATTTGAGCAAGTTTAAGGATTCTTTCACCAACTAACACCATTATTTCGCTTATTCCATCTTCGCCTAATCGGTATTTTACAAAATTGTGTAATGTCTTTGGTGAAGGAAGTTTTATGAAGCCGTTTTCATCATAAAAAGCGAGCAATATTGCTTCTTCCTCAGTTAAAGAAGCGACAGTTTTCTCATAGGATAACTGCCTGAAACACATCACAATGAAGAGTTTTATCATTGAGGAAATGTTATATTTGTAATGCCAACTATTGTTGGCATAATAAGCACGTTCCACGTGCTTTGAAATATCTTCTATGCAGAGGAAGTGCAGGAATTGGCAAATTGAGGCACTTTCTCTGTTCAGGTAGTTTTCAATGAAGTCCTCAAACTGGACTCCCCCATACATCATAGATTTTTTAGCCATGAGGCAGGCCAGATTTATGCTATTTATAGCTACTGCCCCCCCACAAAAAAATAGGTGCTGAGGATAACAAAAAAAGGATATGTTTTTATGCCGAAGTCCTAATTAGACGGCCTCGTTATAATAAGTGCAAAGTCACGTCTCTTTTTAGATATTTTATATTTTCATTTTCAAAAATACCTGACATTCAAGTTACTTTCATCGATTGATTGTTATTTTGATGTTTATCTACCGGACCTATTTTGAAATCATTTTTACTTTTAACAGGGTATTACTGAATATTTTATAATAACATTTATTAATGATTGTTGATTTCAGATTTATTTATATAATATGGGGCTGTTTCTGCATAGCCCTGATGATATCTACTAAAAGCAGCAAATACTCTTATCTAGAGCTTATTATCTCCTGTACTGTATTTGGAGCTAGTGGAATCTTTATAAAACATATTTACGATATGCAAACGACTTCTATTATCTTTTACAGGCTTATTTTTGGATTCATACTGCTATTAGCTTATTGTATCGTGACTAAAAGGGATGATGTACTACGCTTGAACAAAAAAAAGCGTTTTATTCTCTTAATTGCTATTTTCAACGTTCTTACGCTTTATACTTACTTCAGTTCTATAAAGTATGCAGGCATTTCAATTGCCGTTCTATTGCTTTACACTGCACCTGTATATGTCACATTATTGTCTCCTCTCTTTTTAAAAGAGAAGATTACAAAGCGCGGGATGTTCTCCCTGTTAATCTCGATAAGCGGTATTCTCATCGTTATATTGCCAGGGAGTGGTGCATCAGGATACGATACCCACTTTTTGCTGGGTATTTTTCTTGGTGTAATGTCAGGTATTTCTTACAGTGGAACTATCATGACTGTAAGTTACCTTAAGGATGAATATTCAGGTATTTCCCAGTTGTTCTGGTCAACTTTTGTCAGTTTGCTGATACTGTTGCCTTTTGGTAGCAAAGTTCCTGTAGACATACTTGTAATGAATCTGCGTACTCTCATCCTTTTCGGGCTGATAACAACCGCCTTTGCTTCGGTTCTGTATCTTAACAGTGCTGCAAAAATTCGGGCACAGACTGTAAGCGTACTTGCATTACTTGAACCGGTAAGCGGCATTATCTTTGGATTCCTGTTCCTTCACGAACCAATATTCATGAATACCATACAGGGTTGCGTCTTCATAATCCTGGGTGCACTCGTTCTTCTTTTTGAGCCGCAGAATACTGGTGCTATATCCGTAGTAGGTTTAAGGTCTGATCTGTCTGCGGTGGACAGTTCATTGGGCAAATTCCCGGAACTATCTTCCTCATAGTTCATAAAAAAATAATATCTATTTCCTTCCGGCGAACAAGACAATAGATAATATGATTATGAAGGGTAATGCAATTGAAGGGAACTCAGGAATCTCTCCGGTATCATTCTTGCTACCATCGCCATCAGTATTAGAGTAACTACCTGAGGTGGCATTGGTACTGGTCACTGTGCTGTGGCCTTCGTGTTTCCACCATCCTGGCTCTTCGTTAGTTTGCCTGTCATCTGTTGTTGACATCAATGTAGAATTTTCAGACATATTATCTTGGGTTTCATTAGTCTGATTCTCAAAAGCAGTATTCATTTGTTCCTGTGGCATCAAAGCTATAAGTATCACCAATAAAAAAAGTGCAAATACTGCAATAACACGGTATTTAGTAATAACCACCAATCTTTTACCTCGCCTGGGAATTGACAGGATCAATTCATCATTAGATCTATGTTTATGTGAGATATACGTTTTACCATATAAGCGTCACTGGAAAATTCATTCAAAAAAAGGAAAAACTACTTTATTAAGACGCTACTAATTGATAATGTCTTTATAATCCTGCCATATAATCGACTATCTTGAACACAGTCTCTCCATTGGTGAATAATGTGATAATCAAATATATTAATAAATTCCAGACATTGATCATAAAAGCAGTCATCGTGATGATGGCATTTGTTATCCTCAGTGCTACATTGGAAATTGGATGGATAGTTTTTAAAGACTTACTGACACCACCTTTATTTTTGATAGGAGTGGAGCAGATACTGGATGTATTTGGTTTGTTCTTCCTTGTCATTATAGGTATAGAGTTGCTGGAGACTGTCAAGATGATAATCACCGAATCTTCAATGAATGTCGATGTTATCATTCTTGTTGGAGTCACCGCAATCGTAAGAAAAGTGATGATAATTGATATTAAAAATACGGCACCCATGTTCCTTATGGGGATGGGCGTACTTATTCTTGCACTTGCAGCAACCTATCATCTGATAACCAGTTCTGAGAAGGAATTCAAGTGCACACTTAATGATGAAAATGAATAAGTGAATGTGGGGGAATAGTTCATCATTATTTCGTTTTCATTTTTGAATATCTTTATTTTTACCTTCATTTTTTGGTTTTGAAAAGCCCAAAAAGATTTAATATCGAAATCCTATTTGGGGTAGATCTATTATGAAAATACATTGCCTTGTCCATCTGGAATTTGAAACTCTCGGTAATATCAAAGAATGGGCATGTAGTAAAGGCTATCCTATATCCGTGACCATGCCATACGTAAATTCATCTTTCCCTCAGCCGGATGAATATGACCTGCTAATAATAATGGGTGGTCTGATGAGTGTCTATCAGGAAGGAGAATACACATGGCTGAAAAAAGAAAAAGAATTTGTAAAAATGGCTATTGACTCTGGCAAAGCAGTCTATGGCATATGTTTTGGAGCCCAGATGCTCTCAGAAATCCTGGGGGGAAAAGTGTCCAAAAATAAACACAAGGAAATTGGCTGGCATGAAGTTCGTCCACTTGAATCATTCCGGACCGATGTGACTCTTTTTCAAGTTCCTGCAAAAATTTCTGTTTTTCAGTGGCATGGTGATACATTCAGTCTCCCGGAAGGTGCAAAACGTCTATTTGAAAGCGAAGCATGTCCGGAGCAGGGTTTTATCTATGGGGACAATGTGCTTGCAGTTCAGTTTCATCCTGAGGTTGATGGGGTGTGTGTGGGTAGTCTTATCACAAACTGCAGTTCGGATCTTGTAGAAGGTATGTACATACAATCAGAAAATGAGATATGTGGCAGGGATGATTTGATCAAGTCTTCTTCTGACATCATGTTTACAATACTTGACTGGTTCGAAGAAAACATTAGAAGCAAAGCAAACTAAAAGCATTTTATATATGTCATTGCTCTAAGTTCATTTAAGGAGGTTTTGTTCTGGACCATAAAGCGAATGTTACGGATAAATTAGAACAGATGCGTCAATTGTGTAAGACTCGCCCGTTGAAATATTCAGACCTTGACCATCTCAAAAAAGGCTCTACAGAGTTTCTTCACCAGTCCGGATACTCTATAGAGGAGATTGCAGATGCACTTGACCTGAGTGTGAGGGATATTGCAAACAACCTTAAAGGAACTGGTTTTACACTGGATTATAAGAAAATATCTCCATATGAAGACCTTTTGCCTGACAATATAGGCGATACTATTACTATCAAGGTTCCTTCATGGGGGAATGAAGATGAAGAGCTTCTATTTAAAGCAATGGTTGTCCAATGTATTCCTCGTGGCGGTGGATGTGGTATCTCAATTGTTCTTCTGGAAGATACAAAATTCGAGATTCCTCTCTTTGGTGCAAAGAAAAAAGGCGATGAGATAGTTGTTCCTCTGGACTGGTATGTCAGGTAACGCCAAATCTTCAGGAAACTGAAAAGTATTTATGAGCGTGGAAATCTGTAAAAAAAGGAGATATGAGGTTTTACCTCATATCATTCGGGTCCTATCTCATCATCATTTCTAATTGCAGCTACCAGCTCTATCGGGGATACGAAAATCTTTCCGTCACCGAATTTACCGGTTCTTGCACTTGCTCTAATGATCTCGATGATAGGTCTTACGTCTTCATCACCCACGACCATCTCTATCTCGGTCTTAGGGATCATATCTACCTTTATCTGTTTTCCTCTATACTGAAGGCAGATACCTCTCTGTGCGCCACGTCCTTTAACCTGATAAACTGTCATGGCAAAGTATCCTTTCTCTTCCAGTGCCGCCTTTACATCTTCCAGCTTCTCCGGGCGAATAATTGCTTTTACTCTCTTCATTCACATCACCTCAGGCTGTAGTAGATTCACCATGCTGGGATATATCGAGTCCAACATATTCTTCTTCTTCGGTCACACGCAATCCCATAACCTTGTCCACAATCTTGGCAAGTATGAATGTCATTACGAATGCATATAGTATGGCAGCGGAAGCATCAATGAGTTGTATCAGGAATTGATGTGTGTTTCCGTAGATCAGTCCATCAACTCCGCCAATGGCTGCGCTTGCAAATATTCCTGTTGCAAGCGCTCCCCACAAGCCCCCCATTCCATGTACTGCCCAGGCATCAAGACTTTCGTCAAGCCCCCTGCGAACACGGAAGAGCAATGCTCCGTAACAGAGAATTCCGGCAAATCCACCTATTATGATGGCAGACATAGGCCCGACAAAACCGGATGCCGGTGTGATGGCTACAAGACCCGCAACAGCTCCACTGATAAGACCCAGGGAACTTGGCTTACCCTTTATCCATGATGCAGCCATCCATGTAATTGCTCCGGCTGCTGCAGAGATGTTTGTTACGACAAGCGCATTGACTGCAAGTCCGTTTGCTGCAAGTGCACTTCCTGCATTGAATGCAAACCATCCGAACCAGAGAAGGGATCCTCCAAGAAGGGTGGTTGTGATGTTCTCTGCTTCCATGCTGTATTTCCCAAATCCTGAACGCTTACCGATAACCATTGCAAGTGCAAGAGCTCCAAATCCTGAGCTGATATGTACTACGGTACCACCTGCAAAGTCAAGAGCACCCAGTTCTCCGGCCCAGCCGCCTCCCCATGCCCAGTGGGCAAGAGGATCATAGACCAGGGTTGTCCAGAGTAATCCGAGAACGATAAAAGAACTTAACTTTACACGTTCGGCAATTCCTGATGTGAGGATTGCCAGTGTGATCCCTGCAAAAACAAGCTGGAATACCATGAATAGCATGTCGGGGATCCCCTCGCCTCCAAGCCCTACGCCTGCGAGGCCTACGTGGTCCAGACCGCCAATGAATCCTGAGATGTCAGTGCCAAAAGAGAGGCTGTAGCCAATTGTAACCCACTGGATACTTACAATGGCAAACGAAATGAAAGCCATGGCTATCATGGAAATTATGTTTTTACTGCGTACCATTCCGCCGTAAAATAGTCCTACTCCCGGGGTCATGAGCATGACCATGGCGGTACAGATGATGATAAATGCTGTATCTCCGGTGTCGAGTACCAATTACATCACCTGTCTTTTTGAATTGTGTTCTATTATCTGTTCCATAGTTCCACCTATATTTATATATTGTAATTAGGATAACTGCAATACCTTTCCTTTTTCCTATTCACTACTATTTAAAAACATTGGTTAGCAGGGTGTTATCCTTTAAATACGATAAAATAATAAATTCTTACAT
>OBLN01000081.1_pt1 | contig 34193 bp, 33 predicted proteins | sample 1519301 | NCBI WGS metagenome assembly OBLN01 (sample SAMEA2452533, study PRJEB22499) | sediment metagenome | reverse complement strand
GGAGCGCCCGCGAAATAGGCGCCCATGATCTCGCCTTCGAAAAAAGTATTGACCCACAACTCCAGCCACACGGTAAACGCGCCGTAATGGTCACTTCTTTCCAGCATCAGGCTGTCGGCAAGGGTTGATGAAATCAGACGGAAGAATCCCAGATAGGCCGGCAGGCTGAACAGCAGGCCGGCCAGCCAGGCGTATACCGCCACAGCCGCGCTGCGCCCGCGAAAACTCGCCAGATAAGCTTGAATGGCATGCATGCTGTATCCTCTTTACAAAAAAATCAGCCCCAGCAGGGCCTGGAACCCGAAACCCAGGTCCAGTGCCCGGCTTCTGTGTTTTTCCCCGGGCGGTTGCAGGCTCATCGAGTTGTTGATCAGGTCATGATCAAGGGGTATGCGGTATTCCGGGTCGATCACAACCTGATGAAGCGGGGATTCGTGGACAAACTCCAGGCGTTTCCACTGCGCCGGGTCGTTCCACAGATGACGCACCTCGCGCCCGTTGCGCAAACGGATCAACACCTCGGCCGGGAAGAATCCTTCTTTCCTGACGAGGAGCACTTCGTTGCGATAACGGACCGGATCACCCTCGAGTTGCCGGCAGGAAGCAGAGTGTACCGCCAGGTCCAGGCGCTCCGTTCCATTGATGAACTGCTCAAACGCCCATGACAGGTCCTGTCCGCTGACTTCACGCAGGGTGGCGATGAAATCATCCGTAGTGGGATGGCGCCAGGCAAATCTGCGCGCATATTGAGCAAAAAAATCAGAGAAGCGCTCTTTTCCCAGGTAGCCTTTCAGGGTATCGAGAAACACGGCCGCCCGGTTGTAGACGTGAGCCGAATAATTGCCGCCGCCGATGAAATGCCAGGCGGGTTGGTTCACGCGTTCAACCAACGGCAGGCGATGCAACGGCGCGCGCCGGCTTTCTGAATCCCCGATACGGATACCCATCCAATCCACCAGCGACGGAGCGCCCGCGAAATAGGCGCCCATGATCTCGCCTTCGAAAAAAGTATTGACCCCTTCATCCAGCCAGGCTTCACGGAATTCGTCGCTGGCGATCAAGCCATACCAGTACTGGTGACCGAATTCATGAATGGTCACCATCTCGGTAAAGTGCATTCCCTCCGGCAGAAACGACACATGACCACCGGTAATCAGGGTGGGATACTCCATGCCCATCGCCGCCGCCGCTCCCAGGGGCGGGTCCACGACCGTGAGGCGATCGTATGGATAGGGAAAGAGTTTTTCCGACAGATAACGCATGGCGAAAGAAACGGACTTGAAATACCGTTCCACGGCGTCCTCGTGCCGTGGATCCAGTAGGAGAATCACCTCCACCGGATGTTCACGGCCGGGGATGTTGACCGGGCGGACAAGGCGGCGGAATTCGGGCCAGGCCGTCCAGGCGAAATCATGCACGCGGTCCTGTTCAAAGACATGCGTCACCGTGCCATCTGCATGTGGGGTTGCGGATACGGCATGGCCCGTGGCACCGACCACGAATTTCTCCGGCAGGGTAATCGCGACCCGGTAGCGGCCGAAATCCGCGAAAAATTCGGAATTGGCATGGAATTGGTGGCAATGCCAGGTACCATCCGCCTGGAACACGCCGATTTTGGGAAACCATTGCCCCAGGAAAAAGAAGTCCCTCCACGAGCCTGTACGCGCAAATATTTCCGGAATCTGCAATTGGAAACGGAAACGCAGGCGAATGGCATCACCCGGTTCCACGGGCGTCGACAATGGCACCTCGATAACCGTGCGGTCGTTGTCGTTCTGATCATCCGGAGCGATGAATTGGATCGCTTTCGTCAGGTCTGCGCCCCCGATCCGGCTCAGCTCCAGAATATCAATGCCGCCATAGCGTCTTGCTTGAGAAGCTTTGCTGCCGCTGAACCGGGTTGATCCCCTTTCGCGCATAAAAGTGGTATCCGGGCCGCGAAACGCATTGTAATACAGATGAAAACGCAGTGCCTTTGCCGCCTGCTGCGTCGTATTGCGCCAGGTGAGCACCTGAGTGGCATCGAGTTTCCGCCCGGCCGACAGCAAGCGGGCATCGATGGCGTATTCCACGATTGCTGCGGCAGTCAGAGACGGGTCCTTATCCGCGGCGACCGTTTCCGCCGTCGCGGCAACAGGCCACCGCATCACGGCCATGACAAGCATGGCAACCATAATCGATCTACGTTTCATGTTTCCGCCGTTTCCAGATGGAGCTTTTGCTCCCATTGCCAGGCCGCGCGAATGATCTCTTCCAGGTTGTCGTGAGCGGGAGACCAGGCCAGCTCACTTCGCGCCCGAGTGGAGTCCGCCACCAGAACCGGTGGATCTCCGGCGCGGCGGCCGGTTTCGCGCACGGGAAAATCCACTCCCGTAACACGCCTGACGGTTTCCACAACATCCTTCACCGAAAAACCATGACCGTAACCGCAGTTCAGCACCAGGTCCCGGGGGCGGTCCAGCAACTCATTGAGCGCCAGAACGTGCAAGGCGGCGATATCCTCGATATCGATATAATCGCGTACCGCGGTTCCATCCGCAGTGGGATAGTCGTTGCCGAAAACCGCCAGTTCCGGACGCAGGCCCAGAGCGGTGCGCAATGCCAGGGTGATCAGGTGCGTGGCCCGGGGATAGCGTTGGCCGATGCGACCTTTGCGATCAGCTCCGGCCACATTGAAATACCGCAGGGCCGCGTAGTGAAAGTCCGGAAATGCCGATGCCATGTCCCGTAAGATCGTTTCCACCATTAACTTGGAACGCCCGTAAGGGTTGATCGGGATAAGCGGGGCCTGCTCGGATATCGGCAATCGCTGCGGACTCCCGTACACCGCCGCCGTGGAAGAAAACACCAGCGCGCGCACGCCGTTCTTGATGCAGGTCTCCAGCAATTGCAGCGTGCGACACACGTTGTTGTCATAGTATTTCTGGGGGTTGCGCACCGATTCTTCCACCTGGATCAGGGCGGCGAAATGCAGCACAGCCCGGATATCCCCTTCTTTCAAGAGTGCGGCCACCTGTTCATGGTCGGCGATATCCGCCTGAACCAGGGGAAATCCAGCCACATGGTCGGCGTTACCGGTAGTCAGGTTGTCCAGGACCACGGGTTGATACCCCGCCGTGGCCAGGGCCAGGCATACGTGGCTGCCGATGTATCCCGCGCCGCCGGCAACCAGTACGCGGCCACGATCATGGGACATCTTTATCACCTCTCATTGTTTTCCTGCTCCCGGGCGGTCGAACGGATCTGCCCTCACAGGGAGTTGTCCACCACCCGGTTTTTCAACCGCGAAATGCAACCGGTGATGTTGATATGTTTCGGACACGCCTCCATGCAGTTGAAAATCGTATGACAACGCCACAAACCGTTGCGATCGTTGATGATATCCAGGCGTTCGTCCGTGCCGTCATCACGGCTGTCAAAAATGAAGCGGTACGCCTTCAACAGGGCCGCGGGACCGAGGTAATTCTCATTGGCCCAGAGGCTGGGACAGGACGAGGTACAGGCGCCGCAGAGAATGCAATAGGCGGATTCGCGGATTTGCGAAAACTCCTCGGGACTCTGCAGGAACTCCTTGTCCGGCACCGGTTTGTTGACAATCATGTAGGGTTTCACCCGCTGCAGCTTGTCGAAAAATCCTTCCATGTCCACAACCAGGTCCTTGATGATCGGAAAACCCGGCAACGGCTCGATCTTCAAGGTCTTTCCCCGGAACTGGTGCATCGGGGTTTCACAGGCCAGTACGTTGCGTCCATTAACCTTCATGGCGCACGAACCGCAGATGGCGCTGCGGCAGGAGCGTCGATAAGCCAGGGTGCCGTCGTGATGCCAGTGGATCTCGTTCAGTACATCCAGAATGGTGGAGTCCCCGGGTACATCCAGGTGGTATGTCCGCCAATGGGGTTTTCTATCCTTTTCCGGCTGGTAGCGCAGTATTTTGACTGTAATCGATTCGTTCATGATGGCCTCCTAGTATTTCCGTTCCTGGGGCGGGAAGCGGTCCATGTAAATAACCACCTTCTTGTCATGACTCAAACGCACACCTGAATCTGTCTTCCAGGCAAGGGTATGCGCCAGCCAGTTCTGATCGTCCCGCTTGGGATAATCGGTGCGAAAATGCGCGCCGCGGGATTCGGTGCGCGTCAACGCTCCTTCAACAATGACTTCGGAAAAATTCAGCAGGTGCCCCACCTCCATGGCTTCCATCAGGTCCAGGTTGAACGGCAGGCCCGGGTCATCGACGCGGACATTCTGATAGCGTTCCTGAAGTTCACGGACCACCTCACGCAGCCTGGAAAGCCCTTCCGCGTTGCGGAACACGCCGGCGTAACGGGTCATGTTTTCCTGAAGTTCTTCGCGGAGCCGCGCGTGTCTTTCCTTGCCGTTGCCGCCGGAAATCAGGCGATCGATGCAGGCGCGCGGTCGATCCAGGGGAGATGGCGGCAGGGGAGAAAACGTGCTGCGACGAATGAAATCCGCCATGCTCCGACCCGCAAGGCGTCCGAAAGTGGCGGCATCCTGCAGGGAGTTGGTGCCCAGGCGGTTGGCACCGTGAAGCGAGAGGCAGGATGCCTCGCCGGCCGCGTACAGGCCGGTGACCGTATCTCCGGCGGCATTGTAAATCACCTCGGTGTGGATATTGGCCGGAACACCGCCCATGGAGTAATGTGCCGTGGGCTGGATGGGAACCGGGGCCTCGACCGCGTCCACCTTAAGGTAATTGAGGGCGAGTTCCCAGACCTGGGGCAGGCGATCCATGATCTTTTCCCGGCCCAGATGGCGCAGGTCAAGGTAAACGTAATCCTTGCCGTCGATACCACGGCCCTCGTTGATCTCGGTCTGTTCGGCCCGCGAAACCAGGTCGCGCGGGGCCAGCTCCATTTTCTCCCGGGCGTAATTCGCCATGAACCGCTCACCCTTCCCGTTCAGGATGTAAGCGCCTTCTCCCCGGGCCGCTTCAGACAACAGGATGCCGTGCTTGAACAGGCCGGTGGGATGAAATTGAACGAATTCCATGTCCTCCAGCGGCAAACCGGCTTCCAGAATCAGCGAAAGGCTGTCCCCGGTGTTGGCGTGGGCGTTCGACGTGATTTTAAATGCCCGGCCGTACCCGCCGGTAGCCAGCAGCACGGCCTTGGCCTGAAATACATGCAGGCCCCCGTGACGGATATCCCAGGCCACGACTCCGCGGCACACATGATCCTCGATCAGCAGCGAGACCACCTGGAATTCGTTGTAAAAATGGACGCGGTGACGCACGCATTGTTCGTACAAGGTATGCAACAACACATGACCGGTGATGTCCGCGGAAAAACACGCCCGCGGGGAACTGTGGCCGCCGAAGGGCCGCTGGTTGATGCGTCCGTCCTCGGTTCGCGAGAAAGGAACACCCATATGCTCAAAATCGTACACGGTTTTACGCGCTTCCTGTACGAACAGCTCGATCACATTCTGGTCTCCCAGGTAATCGCTGCCTTTGACCGTGTCAAACATGTGCAGTTCCAGGGAATCCTCGGCCACGTTGGCCAGGGCGGCGGCGATACCACCCTGGGCCGCTCCGGAATGTGAACGGGTCGGATAGACCTTGGTCAATACCGCCACCTCGATGCCGTTGCGGGCCAGTTCCAAAGCCGCGCGCATGCCGGCCAGCCCGGAGCCCACAACCAAAGCGTCAATCTGGTGCGAATGTCTGGCTTCATCAGGTTTCATTGTGACACTCTCCCGGGATACCCCGCATTCAATACCGTGGAAGTCCCGCCGTAAAGCAGGAGCAACCCCAGCAACAACAGGATCGCGGCCAGCATCAGGCGGAGTCCCCGCTGGTGGATGTAGTCTTCCGTTACCATCCACACGCCGTTCAGCCCGTGAAACAGCGCGGCGGCCAAAAACAGGATCTGCGTCAGGTTGAACCAGGGGGAGGCCATCTTGGCGACAATACGGTCATAGGTGATGGTCCCGTCCCCGATAAAATGATAGGTCACGTAGTGGATCATGAGCAACACAAAGATCACCACGGCCGAGACCCGTTGCAACAGCCAGAGCATTCCACCCCGGCGTGAAGTTTCGCGATAGTTCTTTTCCGGCATTCTTTTCTCCGTTCAGTGAAGATGTCCCACAATCACTACGCCGCCGGCGACCCACAACAGGAAGGCCGCGGCAATCAAGCCAAAAAACCACTTTTTCTGAGTCGCAGCGCCGCCGAAAAAATCCACGATGATCACCCGCACACCATTAAAGGCATGGTAGAGGATGACGCCCCACAAGCCGATTTCCAGCATGCGGAACAGGGGGGATGTCAGGAACGCCATCAACCTGTTGAAGGATTCCGGACCCAGCGTAAGGGTGTGAATCACCCAGATATGCAGGCAGAGATAGAAGATCAGCGCCAGCCCGGACAGACGATGCAGAATCCAGGCCCAGGAACCGACAAAATGCGTGTAGGACAGATCATAGGGTTTGCGTTGCTTGTACAATCAACACCTCCTGAATCATTTCCCGTTCCCGGGGAAAATTTCCGTTTATTCCTTAATGCTATAATGCCGCGAGAAAAGGTGCAATCGGTTTGACATTCAGAGAAGAAAAAAATATTTTATGACCATGATCGGCGAAATGCCTGTTGCGCCGGACGAACCCCTGGATCCGGGGAAACTGGCGGAGTTGCAGATTCGCGATAAAAATCGCTGGCTGGTTCATCTGCGCTGGATTCTGTGTGGAATCATCGCCTTGTTGTGGGGAGTATTGGCGATTTTTCCCCAAGCGGATTTTCCGCGCGCGCATCAACTCCTCCTGGTTGTCGCGCTTCTGATTACGGGCAACCTGATGTTTCTGTGGTGGTTGCGCCGGCCGGCATCCATTGCCGGCAACACCTACCGCCGCCTGTACCAACTGGTCTCGCTGCAACTCGATTTCGACCTGGCCGTGCTCGCGATTGTGGTTTACCTCACCGGCCACATCCGGAATCCATTCTGGGTATTGCTGATTTTTCACATCGTGGTTTCGGTGTTTTTCCTGGTCTATGAAAAAGCTTTGCGCAACACTTTGGCCGCCATCTTTCTGGTTACATCCTTTGTGCTGTTGAGTGACGGCCTGGTGCTTTCGCAAGCCCGATTGACCCGTCTGATTCTGATCAACCTGACCTTTCTTCTGGCCTTCTTTCTCGCCTTTGGCACAGCCAGACACGCGTTCCGCAAAGAAAAACTGTTCCAGGACCTGCTGGAAAAAACGCGGGAACTCTCCGTGACAGACGGGTTGACCGGCCTGTTCAACCAGACCCATTTCTTTCACCTGCTGTCTCAACAGATTGAAGAATCGCGCTCACGCGCCCGCAGCTTTTCGCTGCTGATCTTCGATGTGGACAACTTCAAGAATTACAATGACCGCAACGGGCATATCCGCGGGTCGCTCGCCCTTCAACGCATGGGCAAAATCATGAAGGGTGTCTTCCGCAAGAGCGATATCCTGGCCAAGTACGGAGGCGATGAATTCGTCGTGATCCTGCCGGGAACGGACAAAGTCGGCGCATACCTGGCGGCTGAACGCCTGAGAGAGCGCGTTGAAAAAGAGACTTTCGCGGGTGGAGAATTCCAGCCCCAGGGCCGCGTCACCGTTTCGCTGGGGATTTCCAGTTTCCCTGAACACGGCGATACGGAAGATATCGTGCTGGACCGCGCCGACCGAGCCATGTACGTTTCCAAGGAAACCGGGCGCAACCGCACCACCATCTACACCACCGAGCTGGAAAACCTGGATTTGGAAGACTATTGACCCGCCGCTTGCGGCAGGAAACGCTCCAGCATCATGATCCGTTCCAGGTCCAGGCGCGGCGGCCGTTCCAGTTCTCTTGCGAGCTGGGAATCATTCAGCAGTTCCCGTGGATTTTCCGCCCCGGCCCCGCAGATAATCAGCGTGATCAGGCTCTGGTCATCGGGAATGTCCAGAACCTCGCGGGCGGAACCGGCCTTGAATCCGGCGATGGCGTGAGCCACCAGTCCCAGTTCCGTAGCTTTCAACATGAGCATGGCCACAGCCATTCCCGTGTCAAACTGGAAATACTCCCGGCCCTTGACCGTGCAATCATCCTCTCTGCGGGCGCACACCGCAATCACCATGGATGCCCGCTGCGCCCACTCGTTCCCAGAGGAAAAGGCTTTTTTCAGTTTTTCCAATTGCCCTTGATCGCGCACAAACACGAATCGCCAGGGCTGATTGTTGAAACAGGACGGCGCCAACGAAGCCGCCCGCGCCAGGGTTTCGACATCAGCCCGGCTGATGGCCACGGGTTTGAGCGCCCGCAGCGAACGCCTCGATTTCAGAACTTCCTCCAGATGCATGCCGCCTCCTTTCCTCCCCGGCCGCTTCATCGATACAGGCTCACAGGACTCAATATGCACGATCGAACGCGAAGGTTCAACCTCCCCGCCTCGTGTTGCCTTGACTTTATTTCAGGCTTTCCATTATAGTCAATGGTTGAGCCATAAGGAGAGAAACATGAACATAACCCATGCCAAAACCCGGGAAGTACTGGACGCATTCGAAAAAATCACGGCCATCCCCCGGTGTTCCAAACACGAAGAAAAAATCGGTCGCTGGCTGATGGACTGGGCGGCCGAAAACGGCTTTTCCGCCCGCATGGATGACGTGGGCAACATCGTCATCGAGGTTCCGGCTTCACCGGGATATGAGGATGTCCCCATCGTGGTCCTGCAGGGGCACATGGACATCGTATGCGAAAAGACCAAGACTTCCAAACACGATTTCTCCAAGGATCCCATCCGCCTGATCTACGACGGCGACTGGCTGACCGCGGATGAAACCACGCTTGGAGCGGATAACGGCATCGCCATCGCCATGGCGATGGTGATGGCCACGGACAAAAGCACCCCCCATCCGCCGCTGGAACTGCTGTTCACGGTGGACGAAGAAACCGGATTGACCGGAGCCAACGCCCTAAAGCCGGGCTTCGTCAAGGGGAAAATTCTGATCAACATCGATTCCGAGGACGAAGGCGTCTTCACCGTGGGCTGCGCCGGCGGTATCAACACGTCTCTCAGCCTTCCCCTGGTTCCGGTCGATCTGCCCGGGAAATACACGACGCTGAAACTGGAAGCCGGAAACATGAAAGGCGGACATTCCGGGATCGACATCGGCCTGGGAAAAGCCAACGCCATTATCGTCATGGGACGGATGTTGCGCGAAGTCGCCAAGAAAGTGGAGCTTCTGCTGGTTGACATCAAGGGCGGAAGCGCCCACAACGCCATTCCGCGCGACTGCGAAGCCGTCATCGCGGTGCCCGCGGACAGCCTTGAAGCGGTTACCCGGATCGTCAGGGATTTCGAAACCGTGGTGAAAAAAGAATACCACGGCATCGATCCCGACCTCTCCCTGGCCGTGGCGGCAGGCGATTCGCCGCTTGCCGGTGCGTATTCGCCGGCGTCCACCACGCGGGCCATCCAGGTCATGCTGGCCATGCCCCACGGCGTCGCCGCCATGTCCCCGGACATTGAAGGCCTGGTGGAAACATCCAACAACTTCGCCAATATCCGCATCGAAGAAAACATTCTGCGCATCCTGAGCAGTCAGCGCAGCTCCGTCCCGTCCCGCCTCGAACTGCATACCGCCCGCATCGAGTCCGTCGCCCTGTTGGCCGGAGGACATGCCAAAAGCGGTGAAGGTTATCCTCCCTGGCCTCCCGACATGGATTCCGTGTTGTTGAAACGCAGCATCAAAGTGTACAAAAAATTGTTCAACAAGGAACCCGTGGTTGAAGTGATTCACGCCGGCCTCGAGTGCGGCATCATCGGGGACAAATACCCCGGCATGGACATGATCTCAATCGGGCCCACCCTGCGGTATCCCCATTCCCCGGACGAAAAAGTGCGTATCAGCGACATCGGAAAAATCTGGGATCTCCTGGCGGCGCTCTTTGCAGATCTCAAGTCGGAAGCATAAGGTATAGCACCGGACCGGCGGGTGAAACGAAACGCCCGCCGGTCAGTCTCTTTTCTTGGCCCTTTGCTGAATAAAACTGAGTGCCAGTCCGCGGATTACGGGACTGGCGTTTTTGTTGGCCTGCAGCATCCGCAGGTCGCGTTCATGCAATTTCTTGATGAAGCCAAGCGCATCCTTGACCGGAGTCTTGGGATTGTTCAGCAGTTCCACCACCAGGTTGTAATTTTTCGTCCAGTCGCGATTGGCTGCGATGTGCTGGATGATATCTCCCGAGACACTGCGATTGCGCACGACCAGCATCACCTCGTCTTCGCTGATCTTCGGACTCTGGATCACGGCCAGAGAAACCAGTTTGTTGGCATCCCGGATCAGAATCAGGCGTTCCGTTTTGGTACCGGTCAGAGCCAGCTTGATCCGCTCTGATACCGGCATCTGGTTGATGCGTTGCAACGCAGTCTGGGTTTGCTGCTCAATCAGGTTCCCCGGCTCCTCACCCTCCCCCGGCGGCGGCTCCTCCAACTCCTCACGGGCAATCACCTGCCTGAGATCTTCAACCACCGCTTCCGCGGGAATTTCTTCGCCGGGCGCCTCACTCAGGTAATCGTTGCGGATTTCGCGGATTCGCGCCCCGATAAACGCATCGACAACCGGATTGGACTCCATCACACTCATGATTTCCGGATACGCGATCAACTTGATCTGGTTTTCCAGCAGGCATTCCAACATGGCATGATCACCGTGCCTGGCGATCTTTTCCAGAAATTCCGCCGGCAATGACTGATTGTGAACCACCGCGGAAATGGAATCCATGTCCTTGCGATTCAGGCCGTCCACCATCACAAAGTAGGCGACTCGATGATCACATTGACGTTTACGCGCGTACGCAGATTTGGTCGGCGCGGACAATCCGTCCAACAACCCGCGCGCCTGTTCTCTGTATTCGGGGTTGTTGGCCAGATACACCAGGGCCTCCAGGTATTCTTCCTCGGTCAGGGGCAGTTGCCGGGAAAGCAGCATGGCAATCAGGTCCGCCGCGGCTTTGCCGGAGACCACCTGCTCAACCAGCGGATTACGGGAGAGGATCGGACTCATGGGATTCCACCGGGAAGGGAGGAGCGCGACGCACGCTGAACGTAACCGGCTTCCGCTGCGATTGATCCAGCGCTTCCACTTTGCCGTTGAGCATCAGGTTCACCCGGGAGGGATCCCCCAGGCTTAATTGCAGATCATATCCGGCGGCGAGCAATTCTTCTCCGGGATGAAACATCCGCGCGACCTGCGTTTGTCCGGACCGCAGAACCCGGGCCCAGCAACGATCCAGGAAACGGACACGGGCGGAAGCCGGAGACGCGGCAGCCCCCCAGATACGGGTTTCCCGGTCCAGCCAGGCGCAGAGGCTTTCATCGGCTCGATGACCGGCAAGCAGCCGCGGCCATCCAGGCTCGAAAGCGGCGCCGGCCGACTGGAGATAAGGCGCCTGCGCGGGTTGAAACCACTCCAGGACCCGGGTTCCGTGTTTCGCGAACAGAACCACCGCCGCTACCACCAGCAACAACGCGGCCAGGAACCACGCCAGGCCACGGCGACGGCGGAACCGGTAAACCCGGATTTTCTCGACTGCACCGACGGAAGGGCCGTTCTGTTCAGCAAGCGGCACCGGCGGAATATTATGGCTTTTGAAAAATAACTGCGGATCTTCGCCCAAAGCCCGCAGGTACTCGCGAATAAAATGATGACGATAAAACTGCCCCCGGATGGAACGGAAATCACCCTGTTCCATTTCCGAAAGCACGCGCTCGGAGATTCGCGTACGCTGGGAAAGCTGCTCCAATGAGCAATCGTGACTGATGCGAATACTGCGCAGGGCGCTTCCTACTGATTCCATGTAGGTATATTGTAGAAAAAGCAATCACAATGTCAACCGGGAGAAGTTGGAGAGTGGGGAAAGAAGGTATCAGGTGACAGGTATCAGGTGGCAAGGAAGGCAGGGAGACCCTGAATAAGGAATAAAGCAGAAGGGATAAAGCGCGACAATCAACCGGGTTGCGTTGTTTTCTACCTACTGCGTTCTACAGGGCGGCCACGGGGGGCCGCTCCTACGCCTGCCTCCAACTCCCCAACCCTCCCCTACGACACCAGGTGGGATCGGAATCCCTTGCCCAGGACCGCGTATGTGTCGGAAATCACGACAAATGCCTCGGGATCGATCTCTTTGACGAACTCCCGCAGCTCGGGGATCTGCTTGCGATGGATCACGGTCATGAGCAGTTCACGATCCCGTTTCAGATACATGGAGCGGGACTTGAGCGCAGTGCCCCCGCGATTCAAGCGGAACAGGATGAACTCTTCGATCTGTTTCCCTTTTGTCGAATTGATCAACACCATCTTGTTGTGGTTCCATCCCTCCAGAATGCGGTCAATCACCCAGGTGGATATGTACAGCACGATGTACCCGTACAGCGGGGCTTCCCAGGAATGAAACGACAGCCCCGAAGCGGAGATGATGACAAAATCCACGGCCATGATCGCCATGCCGACCGTCATCCCCGTCCACTTGCTGATCACCTGGCCGATGGTGTCCGTGCCCCCGGTTGAAGCCTTGCTGCGGAAAATGACTCCCAGTCCCACACCCAGGCACACCCCGGAGTAGATCGAAGCCAGCAGGGGATTGTCCGTGGCGGCAGGCAATTTCAGAATTTCGTAAAAAAAGTCGATCAGAAGCGATGAGAGCACCATACCCACCAGGCTTCTGATTCCGTAGCGACTGCCCATGATGCGGATTCCCAGCACGAAGACCGGGATGTTGAGTATCAGGATGAGGATGCCGACCGGAAGACTGAAAAAATAATTCACCATGATGGCGATACCGGAAACGCCTCCCGGAACCAGGTGATGGGGAATCAGGAACAGGGCGTAGCCCAGTCCCATGATGATGCTTCCCAGAACAATCTGGGCGATGTCCCGAACTTCCTTCCAGGCAGAAATCCTTTTAATGGTGGCGTGCATGATGATCCCCGGATCACGGGAACTGACTACCCGTGATGAAACTGCAATTGTACGCTTTCCGGTCGCCCCGATCAAGGCCCGGAGCGGTTGATTTTTGCCGCTGCCGCACTTATAATGTCCGCCGATACCGCCATGAAAAGATCTCAGAATTCGCTGCTGCTGTGGATCGTCGCCTTCTGCCTGACCCTGGTGATCGCTGTTTTTCAGCGGGTGACCGGGCCGACCTGGCCGGTCCGCGGGGAAACGATGATCAACGGCCGTGCCGTTCAGTACCGTTTCCTGCGCAGCCACACGGCCCACACCCCCCTGGCCGTGCGCATCCGCGCGGATGATCCCGGACTCGTCCTGACCTTGGCCTGTCGCCGTTTCCGTACCGATGACAAATGGACGGAAACCCGCATGCGCCGGGACGGCAACGGCTATGTGGCCATGGTGCCGGGACAGCCGCCGGCCGGAAAAATCGAATACCGCGTGGTTTTCACAAATGAGGTGAAGAATCCGCAGACATTGGGGCCCGACCGTGTCGTGGCCCGGTTCAAGGGCCGCGTGCCCGCAATATGGCTGATCCTGCACATCCTGTTCATGATGACCGCCATCCTGCTGTGCGTTCGCACGGGGCTTGAATCACTGCGCCGCCAACCCCGCCTGGAACGCCTGGTGGGATTTACCCTGGGCGCCGTAATCCTGGGAGGCCTGGTATTCGGGCCGGTGGTACAGAAATTCGCATTCGGCGACCTGTGGACCGGATTCCCGCTCGGGACCGACCTGACCGACAACAAGACACTGCTGATGTTTGTTTTCTGGTTAACAGCGCTCTTTCTCTACCGCCGCAGCCGCTGGTGGGCCTTTGCGGCGGCGCTGTTGATGTTGATCGTCACGCTGATTCCCCACTCCCTGGCAGGGTCCGAACTGGACTACGAAAGCGGCGGTCTGCGCAACAAGTTCTCCGCTTCGACCCCGACGGCCGGGCCGCGCATGCACTCGGCATCATTGCCCCCCGCAGGGAACAGAAAACCCCTCACTGCTCCGGTTCGCGACTGATTACGCCCCTTTCGATCAAGAGATTCACCTGCTTGTTCACCGCGTCCGCAAAACGCAGGAAATGGGGGATGGTCAAATGCAGGTAGGAATGCACATTGACCACGTCGGGATCACGGATATCACGGATGCCGAGCCCCATGCAGACTTCTTCAGGATTGGTGTTGAAAGAAATCAGGTTGGCATACAGGTGCTCGCAGCCTTCATCAATCAATTCAAAAGAGTCTTTTTCAGGCATGAAATCTCCAAAAATCAAAATCAGCGGGCGCCCAGGCTGTGACGCTCCAACTTCTGCAACAGCCTGTAGAGACGCTGCTCGGGTTGAGTCAATACGATGCGGCTCCCCGCCTGGGTGCGATAAGACTGTTTGATCACGCTCAGGTCCACGGAAAACCCCAGGCGCTGAAATGCGTGCCGGACACGCGCATGGCCCTGGATCAGCGACTCGTAACTGATGACAATGCTCTTTTCAAGGTTCTCATGGGCCGCGACCAGGGCGTTGTTATTGGTAAACCAGTCCAGTTGGAAACTGGATATGCCGCGCCTCAACATGCTGCTGTTGACGTCGGCGGGATGGCGGAAAATCAACACGGCGCGGATGTTCTTGGCAATGTGACGGTAAAAAAACAACGCCGGAATATGCACGATCTTCAGTCCGGCCAGCCCGCGGGTGTTGTTGAGCAACCGCACCACGCGATTCATGACGGCGATGTTTTCCGCGGTCATGGCATGGCGGATCAGGTCTTTCTCCAATTCCTTGGCTTCGGACAATTCAAAGTAGCCGTCTCGGTTGTAATGATCCGCGTTGAGATCCGAAGGAAACTGAACGCCCGCACTTTCCAGCAGCTTGCAGGCCAGTGAAGTGCCGCTGCGCGGATGGCCGGCGACAAATATTCCGTTGTTCAACGCAACCGGTTCTTCGGCAGCGGTCAAACCCTTCGCTTCGCTCAAAACGACCTCCATCATCCAGTTCGGCGGTACCTGGCGGGTAGCTGATTATACCACAGCGCGGCAGGCGGGTACAGACCAGGATCCGCGCCGGTACCGGTTGACTCAACCGCACACTTGGACTATGATCCGGACATGCAGAGGGAACGGGAGGACAACTGGTTTATCATTCATACCCGCCCGCGCCAGGAGTCGGTGGCGGAAACCAGTCTGAGGTCACTGGATATCCAGGTTTATCTCCCGCTGTACTACGCCCGGGTCAAACGCAACAAAACCAAGATTCCATTGTTGTCGCCGCTTTTCAAGGGCTATCTCTTCGCCCGGTTCCCGCTGGAGCCGCTCTTTCACAAGGTGCGCTACTGCCGGGGGGTAAAGACCGTTCTGGGCGGCACGCATGGCCTGTGGACCATTGATGACGCGCTGATCCAGAGTATCCGTCAGCGCGAAAAGGACGGCGTGGTGGAATTGAAAAAACGCCCGCAGAGATTCTCGCGCGGGGACGCGATCCGGGTGGACGAAGGTGATTTTGACGGCTGGGAAGGCATATTCTACGAGGACCTTCCCGATAACGAGCGAGCGGTTATTCTTTTGACCAACGTGCATTTCTCCAGCAAGCTGATCGTTCCCAGAAGTTACCTGGTAGCCGAGAAATGAAATTGCATCCCGGCGGCCACGGCCATGAACCGTATCCGGCCGCCTAACCCCCTTCTGATTATCGGCCTGGACGGTGTCCCCATCGAATTGGTGCGGCGTTACTGCGAAAACGGTACCATGCCCGTACTGGCCGGACTGCTCGACGGCCACGCGGCGAAAGCCATGACGGTCAGTCTGCCGGATGTATCGGCCGTATCCTGGTCCGGATTCATGACCGGCCGTGATTCCGGCCATCATGGTATCTTCGGATTCACCGACCTCGAAGAACCCGGTTATCGCATCCGTTTTCCCGATTCACGCGACCTGAAGATCACGCCTTTTTTCATGCAGCCGCGACTGCGTTCGATTGTCATCAACCTGCCGGCAACCTATCCGGCCCGGCCGTTCAACGGCATCCTGATCGCCGGATTCGTGGCCCCCAGCCTGGAACGGGCCGTCTGGCCTCCGCATCTGTATCCACTGGTCAGGGAATCCGGCTACATGGTGGACATCGATTGCGGGCATGCTCATGAGGATCCGGACCCATTCCTGTCCGAACTCCACACCGCTCTGCATCAGCGCCTGGAACTATCCCTGCACCTGATGCAACATGAAAAGTGGGACCTGTTCATGTTTACGGTCACGGGCACGGACCGGCTGCATCACTTCTACTTTGACGCCTGGGATCAGGAAAACCATTCCCGTCACGGCGACTTCGTCGAATACTATGTTGAACTCGACAGGGTTCTGGGAGAATTGCTGCAGCAGGCCCGCAGCCGGGGCAACCCGGACTGGATGATCCTTTCCGACCACGGTTTTGCGCCCCTGCTCACCCAGGTCAACATCAACCCCATTCTTTGCGAATGGGGATTCGCCGAATTCCAGCCCCCGGAACCCGACAGTGAAATCCTCCCGGTGAGCCGCAGCCGCGCCTTCGCCTTGGATCCGGGACGGATCTATATCAACACCAAGGATCGCTTCCGCCACGGAAAGGTAGACCCCGATGAAAAAAAAGGCCTCCTGGATGAGCTGACCGCCGGGTTCAAACAACTCGAGTGGAACGGCCGACCGGTCATACGCACCGTTCACCGCGCAGACGCGATCTATGCCGCTCCCCTGCGCCATCGCGCCCCGGACCTGGTCCTCGAGGGCATGCCGGGATTCGATCTCAAAGCCGGGTTTTCCCGGCGGTCGGCATTTTCCATCGACCGGTTCCGCGGCACTCATCGCAGAGACAACGCCTTTATCGCCACATCGAGGCCACACCTGATTGCGGCCGACCCGTCTATTTTCCAGGTCCGCGGTATCGCCGAAATTATGTTGAAAAGCCGCGATTGAGGTTGATCAGCCGGTTGAACGGACTCCCCGATTATGGTAGAAATGCAAGCGAAGGACGCTTTGGACAGGAAGGGAGCGGAGCTCCTCCGGCTGAATGAAAAAGAGCCGGCAATTTTCGGGAAACCGCTTGTCAATCGGAAGAGTCGCGGCGAACCCGTTCACGGGTAACGGCGGCAGCGTATCCATGCAAAATCATGATCAGGAGGGACGCGCGTGACGGGTCGCCTGAGCCGGCGCCTGAAAGGCCTGATCCGCGCCATCAGCCTGCGTGACTTTCAGCGTTTCATGCGCAGTTTGTGGCGCAAACGCAGAATCATCGCGCAACTGGTCCAGAAAGACTTCAAGCAGCAATACCTGGGTTCATTCCTGGGACTGGTGTGGGCCATTCTGCAGCCGCTGGTTTTCGTGATGGTCTTGTGGGCCGTCTTCGCCACCGGGTTCCGCCACGCCCGCAGTGCCGAACCCGTGCCTTTCGTGCTGTGGCTGATGACGGGAATGTTCTGCTGGTACTTCATCTCCAATGCCGTGAGCCGCAGTACGACCGCGGTGGTTTCCCACAACTACCTGGTCAAGAAGATCCGCTTTCAACTCAACATTCTGCCCGTGGTCAAGATACTCGTGGAACTCCGGATTCACATGATTTTTCTGGCGATTCTGGCGGCGTTCTTCTTCATCGAGGGCGCCTGGCCGACCCTTTGGTGGCTGCAACTGCTTTACTACATCCCGGCCGGCCTGGTACTGGGGCTGGGACTGGGCTGGACTGTGTCCGCCGTCAATGTGTTCTCCAGGGACATGGAGCAATTCGTGCAACTGCTGGTGCGCATCGGATTCTGGATGACGCCGATTTTCTGGAAAATCGACCGGGTACCCGAATCCCTGCAATGGATATTCAAACTCAATCCGGCGTTCTACCTGGTTCAGGGCTACCGCGACAGCCTCATCTACGGTATCGGTTTCTGGCAACACCCCTGGCTGAGCCTCTATTTCTGGACCGTGACACTGCTGATCCTGCTCACCGGAGCAGTCGTCTTCAAGCGCTTGAGACCGCATTTCGCCGATGTCATCTAAAGAAAACCCCATTCCCCCCGTTGCACCGGGACAAGCGGATTTCGCCGTGAAGGTGGAAAACCTCAGCAAGATCTACCGCCTCTACAGAAAACGCTCCCACCGCCTGCGCGAAGCGCTTCATCCGCTGGGGAAAACCTATCACCGCGAATTCTACGCCCTGCGCGATGTCAGCCTCACAGTCGGGAAAGGCGAAATCCTGGGCATCGTCGGTCGCAACGGGGCGGGAAAATCCACCCTTCTGCAGATTCTGGCCGGAGTCCTGGAACCGAGCTCGGGAACAGCACAAGTCAACGGCAACGTCACTGCGCTGCTGGAACTGGGCACCGGGTTCAACCCGGAATTGACCGGGCTGGAAAACATCTATTTTCACGGCACCATCAAGGGCAATACGCGACTGGAAATGGATGAAGTCCTGGACGATATTCTGAGTTTCGCCGAAATCGGCGACTTCATCCACCAGCCGCTCAAAACCTATTCCAGCGGTATGCGCGCCCGCCTCGGGTTCGCCGTGGCCGCGCACATGAACCCCCAGATCCTGATCCTGGACGAAGTACTGGCCGTGGGAGATGAACTCTTTAAACGCAAGTGCTTCGCCAAGATGGAGGAAATCTTTGCCGCCGGCTGCACCGTGTTTTACGTGACGCATTCGATCAACTCCATCAATGAAATGTGTTCGCGCGCCGTGTTGCTGGATCGGGGCGAGCTGCTGGTGGACGGCCACCCCCGCCTGGTCACAACCTGTTACCAACGCTTGATGTTCGAGGAATCCGCCCGCACCGATCAAGTCCGCGCGGAAATCCATGCATTGAACAGAGACATCGCGGCAAAAAACAGATTCAGCGCAGATATCCGGCGCGCGCAGGAATCCCAGCGTCCGGAAGAAACGGTTGGCCTTCCCCTCGCGACGGATAGCGTCGCCAACCGCGCCGTTTACATACCCGGCTTCATTCCAACCAGCACAACCATTACCCGCAACGCGGACCTGGAAATCGAAGATATCCGCATGCAGACCCTGAGCGGCGAAGACGTGAATTTCCTGGTCACCCGTGAGGACTACCGCCTGGTTTTCCGCATCAATTGCAAGGAAGACGTGACCCGCATGATCGTGAGCATGCGCATGAAAACCATTCGTGGCACCCGCATCCTGAATGCGCGCTTCAATCCCGGGGACCAACCGCTGAAAGCGGTCCGGGCAGGCGAAACCGTAGACGTGGATTGCCGCTGGACGTGCAACATTCAAGCCGGCACCTATCTGGTGGACCTGCGCGTTTATGACGTGAGCGCGGAAAACACGCGCCTGTTGCTGCTGATTAACGACGCCCTGATATTCAAAGTGCAGAAAATCACCGCCGGCACCCGCCAGGGCGGCCTTGTCTTTATCAACCATAACACGCGCTTTACACGCACTTTTCCCGGGAAGAACTGAAAAACCGTGACAGGCCTATCCGCGAACGGTCAGCCGGCCTCCAGCTCCAGGCTCCGGAATACCCAAGCACTGCCGGGACAAAACGCCTTGAAACCCATTCCCGATTTCGTTCTGAGCGGCGACATTCTGCTGGCGTCTTACCCCCGGTCCGGCAACACCTGGATGCGTTATCTGCTGGCCAATTTGCTGTTTCCCGACAAAAAATGGCACATCAACAACATCGCACAAGTGATCCCGGACCTGGGTGAACCCTTTCCGGATCCGTACCTGGCCCCTTCCCCGCGGATATTCAAAACCCATTTTCCCCGACCCGTCAATTCCTGCCGCGCCATTTATATCTATCGGGACGGAAGGGACGTGGCTTTGTCTTTCCATGACTACCGGCGGAAATTGCGCGGAGAAGAAGTGGCGTTTTCCGATTTTCTGGAATCGATGCTCACGAACGGCTTGAAATTCGGCTCCTGGCAGAGTCATGTCGATTCCTGGATGAACGCAGCCAGCGGCGGATCCCTTCTGCCGGTTCAATATGAATCGATGTGTCGAGACCTGGTCGCGGAAATGCGCCGCGTGGCGGTTTTCCTGGGGCACACCTGGTCTGAACCCATGATTCTTCGGGCGGCGGAACGGGCAAGCCGGGAGCAGATCCGCAAACACATGCGCTGGTTTCGCAGCCGGGCATACTGGCGCAAAGGCTATAGCGGCGGCCTGAACAAAGGCTGCGGGTATTGGCGGGAGGCCTTCGACCACAAGTTGCAGGAAACTTTCTGGCATCACGCCGGAGAAACCGCCGCACGATTGGGATATTCCAGGTACTGACCCGAAAAGATGAACCGTTCCATCGGAGAAAAGGGATGAATTTCCCGGCGATCCGCGAAGCCTGGCCCGTCGCATGGGCGGATCTGCGCCGCAATCGTCTGGGACAGTTTTTCCCCCTGAAGCCGGAAGTCCTCAACCTGCTGGTCAACGATGTATGCAACGCGCGCTGCCAGACCTGTATGATTTGGAAACACCACGGGGATCGGGAGATATCCGCAACGGAGCTGCGCGTGATCCTGGCGGATTCCCTGTTCAGCCGCCTGCGATTCATCAAAGTGTCCGGGGGGGAGCCGACACTGCGCCCGGACCTGGCGGAGTTATTCGCCGTCATCGCCGAGCAGGCGCCGTTGTGCCGCAATGCGGAGGTCATCACCAACGCGTTGTCGCCGGACACGGTCGTGCCCCGAATCGTGCGTTCTTTTCGCATCTGCAGCGAAAAGGGGATCGGATTCTGTGCCCATGTTTCCCTGGACGGAATCGGAGACGTCCACGATCGTCTGCGCGGGAAACCGGGTAATTTCGATGCGGCCGTCCGGGTGATCAAGCGTCTGCGTGAAGCGGATGTCCCTGTGACGGTCGACTGTACCCTTTCAAAAAACAATGTCTGGGAAGTGGGGGCGGTTCGCGACTTCTGCCTCGCCGAAGAGATCCCCGCACGCTTCCGCATCGCCGAGTTCCACGACCGTCTGGACAACCGCGAAGCTGCCGGGATCATCCGCAACTTCACCCGCCTGGAATCGTTGCATCTGGGGATGTTCTTTTTCAAACTGGAACAGGAGCTGCCGCTCCAGTCCGGGCTCCGGCGGACCTACCGCTCCATCCGCAGAATGCTTCTCGGGGAAACCGGCCGGGAACGACGTTGCGACGGGCAGACCACGGCGGTCACTCTCGATTGCCGGGGCAACCTGTATTACTGCCCTCCCCGTTCACCGGTCCTGGGCAATTGCATGGAACAGTCGGCCGAAAAAATCTATCGCAAACACATTGCCGAACGTCGACGCATCATCCGCCGCCATTGCCACGACTGCATCCAGGATTGCGGCGACACACAGACCCTGGCCGACTGGCTGCAACAGCATCGGCGGGATCATTGCCGGCGCGTTCTGTTTCAGGCGCGGCCGGCAACGACCACTCCGGCGCCACCCGTGCCGAGGAAACCTTCCCGGGTCAAACGGATCCTGATCATCGGCTGGTATGGTACGGAAACAGCCGGAGACAAGGCCATCCTGGCGGCGCTGGTCCGGCGCCTGCACCGCGAAAATCCCGGGGCACGGCTTCAGCTGGCCAGCATGAACCCGGATTACTCCCGCTGGACATTAAAGGAAATGTCGCTGCAATCACTGGATCTGCTGGACATCTTCTCGCGATCATTCCCGCCTGCACTGAGCCCTGACGACGAAATCGTCATGGGCGGCGGCCCCCTGATGCATATCCCCGCCCTGGGTATGGTCCTGAACCTCTTTCGCAAGGCAAGGGCGAATGGGGCCGCGCCGCGTATACTGGGATGCGGGATCGGACCACTGGAAAAAGGAGATCCCTATGATGCGATGGCGCGGGAAATTCTTCTTCTGGCAAGGGATGTGGAGCTGCGCGACAGCGATTCCGTGCGCTGGGCACAGGAAAAAACCGCCCGCGCAGACATCCGCCTCAGCGGGGATCCCGCCCGGGAGACCGTTGAACTCTGGCGAAACAGACATACCGCAACCACACGGAGAGCGGAACTCTGCCTGTACCTGCGGCGCCTGCCGCAAGGCTATGTCCGCCACCTGAACAAGACGGAATACTCCAGCCTCCTGGAAAGAATCAACCGGCAACTGGCACTCTGGATCGATCATCTGGCGACGACTCTCCGGCTGAAACCGCGGTTCCTGCCCATGCACTGCCTCTTTGCGGGAGGTGACGACAGGGAATACGCCCGCGATCTTGCCCGCCGGTTTCCAGCCGGCCGTAAACCCCTCGTGGAGGAACGGCCGCAGACCGTGGACGAGCTGCTGGCTTCCATGCACGCGGCGCGCCTGTGCCTGTGCATGCGCTTTCATTCGGTGGTATTCGCCCACACGCTGAGGGCGCCTTTCGTGGCCCTGGATTATACCCGCGGTGGAAAAATCGCCGCATACCTCAAGGATCATCATCTCTCCGGGCGCGCCTTGTCTCTGGATGATCTGGCGGCGGGAAAATGGGCGGACTTCCCCGTCCCGGTTCAATGACCGTATCCGGACGGGAACGGCGGACACATGCACAAGCTGATTGTGGTCGGTAAAAAGGAAAACGCCGGTGGAGCGGCTGTCGCCACCCGAAGGCTGGTTTCGGGACTGCGCCTGGCCGGTCAGGATGTTTCCCTGCTCGTGCAGACCGCTCAATCAAGAGACCCGGGAACCACTACGCTTGCCTGCAGAAGACAACACCTCGGCTGCTGGCAACTCCAGGAACGCATGGCAAACGACCTGGTCCGCTCCCGCAGAGCAAACCCCGGAGGGTCGGCTTTTTCTTTTCCCTACCCGGGCATGGACCTGGCAAGCCTGGCCGGCACGCGGAACGCGTTACTGGTCAACATTCATCATGTGCCCGGATTCCTGTCGACGGAAAGTATCTCCGGGCTGCTGCGACAACACATCCCGGTCGTCATCACGTTGCACGATCAGTGGATGCTCACCGGCGGATGCCATTATTCAGACGGGTGTGACCGCTATCGCGAAGATTGCCGCGACTGCCCCCAGCTGACCGGGGAATTCCGCGACATTCCCGCCCGGGTACTGCAGAACAGACTGAAATTGTGGCAAGACAACCTGATTCTAGTCGCGCCCAGCCGCTGGATGCGGGATTGCGCGAAATCCAGCCGGCTTTTTCGCCATTCCACGGTAGAATGGATTCCCAATGGCCTTGATACGCGAATGTTTTCACCGCAACAAAAAATGACCGCAAAGCGGGAAGCGGGCATTTCTCCCCGTTCCCGGGTAATCCTGTTCGGCGCCCCCAGTTTCCGGGTCAGGCGCAAGGGATTCGCCGAAATCCAACAGGCGCTGCTTTACTGCCTGAAAGATCCGGGGTTCGCCCGAGCGGTTCGGAGCGGCGCCATCCGGCTGGTCGCTTTCGGAACCCCCGGGACGGCAAAAGCGGCAGCCGGCGATCTTCCCATTCATTGGCTGGGCAAAATGAAAACGGAAACCGCCCTGGTCGCGCTTTACCGCAGCGCCGACGTATTCGTGCTGCCCTCCCTGGAAGACAACCTGCCCAATACCATGCTGGAAGCGATGGCCTGCGGCACCCCGTTGGCGGCTTTCGCGACCGGCGGCATCCCCGATGCGGTCCGGGACGGAGAAACCGGATTCCTGGCCGCTTGCGGAAACAGCCAGGAACTGGGCGCGCGGATCCTCGATCTGATCAAGAATCCCCGCCGGGCAAAACGCATGGGCCGCGCCGCGGCAGACCTGGTGCAAAAAGAGTTCCGCCTGGATTTGCAGGCTGAACGCTACCTGCGCCTGTTCGGCCAGGTGGCGGCCGACAGGCTTTCCGGCGGGATCGACGAAAAATCCGCGGCGGTGAACGCAACCTCCACGGTGATCACCGCCGATCCGGCTCCGATCGCTGCGGAATTTTTTTTCTCCATGGAAACACGTTTTCAACAACAGGGCGTCACGGCGGATTGCGGCCGTTTGGAGGAATGCGGTGATCGCCGTTAATCCCCTGCAATTGTTCTCCCGGCTGGTGTTCGCAAGCGGCCCGCCCCGCAGCGGCACCACGCTGGCCATGCGCATCCTGGAGAATCACCCCGGCTGTCTCGGCGTCAGCGACGACCACGTGCACGAATCCTGGGCGTTGTACTACTACGGCAACCGCACGGGAATCCTGGCCGACCTGCGCACGGCGCGCACTGAAAAAAGCCTTCCCGCGGCGCTGTGGTCGGAGCTGGTACGCAACGGACGCCTGGAAAGCATCGCGGATGTGCCGCACACAATGGACTGGCCGTTATCACAACCCCGGCAACGGCCGGACGGCCGGACGCTGCCCGCAGACAGCCGGCGACGGCGACGCGCCTGCGCCCTGGATCAACTGCCCGCGGGAGTCCGCATATGCCTGAAATCTCCGGAAATCAGCCATTTCCTGCCTGAACTGGCCGCCGCTTTTCCCCAGGCCTGTTTCGTGCTGGTGTTCCGTTCTCTGGAAGAGATCGCCGAGTCGATGTTCCGCATGGGGAACCGGGTCTCGCGCGTGGCGGTGTTTCACCGCCGCTGGACAGCCGAAAAGGATACCGCCGGACGGCTGGTTCCACCGCCGGGTGTGCCGAGTACATGGCATGGACTCTGGCGCGAAGTCTCTGATTTCGGGCGCTGTGCGATCTATGCTGCGGCTTACCTGAAAGCCATGGCTGAAAGCGTATCAACCCTGCCCGCGAACCGGGTGTTCGTATACGATCACGACCAGCTGCGCCGTTCCCCTGAAGAGATTCTGTACCGACTGGCGCACTGGTTGGGCCTCGACCCGGACGGGTTCAGGCCCTCCGTGTCCCTGATCCATCCGGCACAACCGGACCTGACTTCGATTCCCCGGGAAGAACTGAACGCCTTGTCCAGGCAGCTCGAGGTCAACTGCTGGCTGGAACAACTGCAAAGCGGACCGCATCCTTCCGCTTCCGATCCAGGCGGAAAACCATGATCGTGTTCTTCGACACTGTGCGCCGCAAACGCCCCGTGCGCGAAGGCGGAGAAGTCGTCAAGCTGGATTGGGAAACAAAGCGTGTGCTGGCGACCCGCCCGGTGTTTCCGCAAAACCCGGATATCATCGATGACCCCAATCCCCGCGGCAACAGCCGTGGCGGCAAGGGCATCCTCGTAACGCCCCACGAATTGCTGGTGGCGTCCTATCATACCATCCTGGTACTGGATCACGACCTGAACCTGCTGCGCTCGATCACCCACCCTCTGTTTGTCAACATCCATGAAATGGCATTCGAGGATGACCAGGTCTGGGTGGCGGCCACAACCATCGATGCCGCCGTGCGCGTGGACAGTCGTGGATGCACCACCGCGCAGATCTGGCCGCGCGAAGACCGCCTGTTCCAGAGGCAACTGGGGTTGTTCCCCATGGAGATCGACAAGACCGCCGACAACCGGCTGATGCACCTGCACTCCGAATTGGGGACCCGGCCCGGACATCTCCATCTCAACAGCGTGATCCACCACGAGGGACGGACATACGCATTTCTCAACCGCCTCGGGGCGTTGATTGAACTGCAGCCGCAGAAAAGGGTCGTCCTGCATGACGATGGGCTGAGAGGCGGCCACAGCCCGGTGATTCTCGAGAACGGTAAAAGACTGCTGGTGTGCGCCAGTTTTTCCCGTGCGATCCTGGAATTCGACCTGGATTCCGGCCGCCTGGTTTCGACAATCGACCTGACCGCTTTCGAACCGGTACGTGATTGGCTGGCCCTTTACCCGAATCAGCCGTTCAATCACAGTATCTTTGTCCGCGGCCTGGATTTGACCGGTAACGGACGTCTGCTGGTGGGGATCTCGCCGGCGGCGATTCTGGAAATCGATCGAAAAACCCGCAAACTGGTGGACGCGTTCCAGTACAGCCGGGATGTGGGCGACGCCGTTCACGGCCTGGTCCATTGCGTTTCATCCAGCCATGATTGAGACGGAGCCGATACTTTCTGATGACGGCATTTTCGTGGTGGGCTATCCCCGATCCGGCACCACCCTGGTCCAGAGCCTGATCACCGCTTTGGCCACGGATCCTGAGGTTGTGTCTTTCCCTGAAACCCATTATTTCAACGTGATCGAAAAATCGCTCTCCCCGGAGCAGGACGGCCGCGTCGCCATCGATGCCGTGCGTACCCACCTTGACCTGATCCGGCTGAAGACCGGCCTGGACCTGACCGAGACGGAACTTTCTCCGCTCCGCGCCGCGGCCGATGGCGGGCGGATCGACTCACGCGCCGTTTTTGAATGGATCATCAAAGCCAACCTGCGCCGCAGAACCGATTCCGCGCCTCTGAAGCGCCGGCCGTTCCACTGGCTGGAGAAAACCCCCTACCATGCCAATTTCCTGGAGCGGATCCTCACGCTTTTCCCACGTGCCCGGGCGGTACACGTTGTCCGCCACCCGGTCGCCGCAGTGTTGTCGAGACAACGCAATTTCCCCTTTAACCGCGACACTCCCCTGGAAGAATTGGCCCGTCACTGGGATCACATGCTCGCCAACGTGGAACGCGCCCAGGCCCGTTTTCCCGACCGGGTCATCAGCATTCATTACGAAAGCCTGGTTACACACCTGAGCCAGGCCGTAACCAGGCTGCAGCCATTCCTCGGAGTCACCCTGGATATGACGCACATAAACAGGCGCAAAGAGACGGCCGCCGCGGTGCGGCTGCCCGGAGAACCCTGGAAGGAAAACACGGAAAAAGCGGAATTGTTCAACGCCAACCAGGCTTACCTGGACCATATTGAGGCCGGAACGCTGGCCCGGATCGAAGGGATCACCTCAGAGCGGATGGCCGCCTGGGGGTACGCTTGTTTCACGGCCGCAAAGAATCACGGAAAAAAGAGATGAGGCGATATGACCCCGCTTTGCCGCTGTTTTCCCTGCATGTGCCCAAGTGCGGCGGCCAGAGCTTGCGCCGGATCCTGGAGCAATGGTTCGGTGATCTGTTCCGCGTTCACTATTTTCAGCAGTACAACGCCTTGCCTCCCCGTCATGAAGTCCGGGCCGGAATGTGCATCCATGGACATTTCAACCACACGCGCGGCTTCGGCGTGAAAACCTACTATCCGGCGGCATCGCAATTCATCACCGTTCTGCGCGACCCCCTGGAGGCCGCGGTATCGAATTACTTTTTCTGGAAAAAGCGCCATCCGGGAGCGGACCGCGGCGGGGGCGAAGATGCATACCGCGACATCGATGATTTCTTCCGCAAGCGGCCGCAATCCCACCTGGAAAATTTTCTCCCGGAAGACATGAACGAGGCGAACTTCAGGGATTACCTCCAATCCCGCTTTGTCTGGGTGGGGATAGTGGACGACCTGCAACGGGATGTCGGGGTATTGACGCAGCGGCTCGGATTCCACGACACGGTTCTCGAGCACATCAACCAATCCCCCCGCGACGAGAACCTGTCCGCCGACCTGGCGGCGGAGTTCCGTGAAAGCAACCGCTGGTTGTTCGAACTGGTGGACTTCGCCCGCGCGTTCAACTCTGCCGGAAAAACGCAATCCGCATGAACCACATGTTTGCCGGCCGCATCCGTTATTACACCCGTTTTCTGCCCTCGCTGCAACGCGGTGGAGGCAGCCGCAGAATGCTGCAGATCTGTGAAGCCCTGAAAAACTCGCGCCTGGAACTGATCGCTGAACCCCGGGGAGACGGCATCAGCGATCGCGGATCATCCGGCATCCACCCGTTTATTGAAGCCTGGGGGCCCGCGCGGCGGCAGGCGGCGCAACGATTGTACGCCGCGGCGACGGAATGGGCCGAAGCCGCAACTGCCGCTTCCGGACCCGACCTGGCGTTCATCGACGATCCGATCTATTTTCCCCCGCTGCAGGACAGGCTGGAGCAATTGGGAGTGGACGTGATCGCCGTTTGCCATAACCTGGAGTCGCTGGTGCCAAGCCAGTTCAGCGGCGGCGATCCCCTTGCCCTGCTGGAGAAAGAAATCGCGTCGTTGCGCCGTTGCCGCGGCGTAGTGGCCATTTCCCGTGAAGAAACGGTGTTGCTGACAAACCTCGGTATCCGCGCCGCGTATTTCCCCTATCGCCCCCCGCAGCCCATTGTGGAGAGGTTGTTGCGGGTCCGGCGCAAGCGCCGCTGGTCGCGCAAATCGGGATTGCTGCTGCTGGGCAGCGCATTCAACCAGGAAACCCTGACGGGGATGCAGATGGTCATCGATTCCTGGTCCGCGGAAAAAGACGCCGCGGCCGGGGAACCGCTGCATGTAGCCGGCTTCAACACCGAAACGCGCTTCCGCATCGGGGATGCGTCCCGGATCCGGGTTCACGGCACGCTGAACGACGACGAATTGGACCGGTTGCTTGTTTACGTGCGCGCCTGTATCTGTCACCAGGAAGCCGCGGCCGGCGCCCTGACGCGAATTCCGGAAATGTTGACCGCCGGCATCCCGGTTCTGGCAAATTCCCATGCGGCCCGCAGCCATTACGGTCGCCCCGGTGTTGTCGAGTATCGGTACATGGACGAACTGGCGCGGCTGTGGAGGGACTTACCACACCGGAAAGTTCCACCGCCGCCCGCGGAGATCGCTGATCCGCCCTCACTGGAACGGTTGCTGAACGAAATTCTTACGCAACCACGGAATTGAAATCGTGATATCCATCGCCCACCTGATCAACCCGGTGAATGTTCCTTCCGACTCCGACCTGGGCCGGGCGCAACCCGTCACATTCGCAACCATGAAAGCGGCGCGGGACCACGCTCAACACTGCCGCGTCGAGCAGTTTTCCGCACAATTCGCGGAAGATCGCGAAGGCATTCCCGCATTCATCACGCCGACACCGGACCTGGAACGATCGGTCCTGGACACGGCCTCGTTCCGTGTGGCCCGGAAACTGCCCCTGATGGCGGACCTTCTGCAACGCCTCGGTAACGCTTCGGATGCGGAGTACCTGATCTACTCCAACGTGGATATCGCCCTTCAGCCGACCTTTTACACCGCAGTCGCCGGCCTGGCGGCCAAGGGCTTCGACGCGTTCGCCATCAACCGCCGCACCATCAGCGACCGCTACCACGATCCCGCGGACCTGCCCCTGATGTGGCCGCAGGTCGGCAAGCCTCACCCGGGGTGGGATTGTTTTGTATTTCATCGCTCCCTGATGGACGGTTTCCGGACCGGGAACGCCTGTATCGGCGCGGGCTGGATCGGCCGCGTGATGTTGACGAACCTGGCCTGCCTTTCCCGGCGTTTCCAGGTATTCACCGACCTGCACCTGACATTTCACCTGGGCAATCAAAGACAATGGCGCCAGGAGATCTTCCGCGATTACCTGCTGCACAACGCACGCGAATGCGCCGCCGTGCTGTTGGAGTTCGACCGCTTGTCGGGACCGCTGAACCGCGACACCATTCCCGGGCGTTTTTTTATTCAATTGGAAAAAACCCTGCCCGAAAGGCGACAAACCAAATGATCCGCTTTGTGCACGGCATCAATCTGGTCGACGCGCCGCCGGATTCCGAGCTCGGCTCCGCGCAGGCGATCGCACTTGAAACCATCCGTTGCGCGCGTGATTTCGCCGCGGGGGAAGTAAAAGTGGATGTGGTGTGCGTTCCCGATCCAGGATGGAGCGGGGAAATCCCCGCGGACTGGCATTTGACCGCGCCGCTGAAAAGAACAGTCAGCGACCTGCACCGTTTTTCCCGCCCCCGGCGACTGCCCCTGCTGACCGATATCCTGGAACGCATCCACGCCGGGATCGCGGCTGATTTCATGATTTTCACCAATGCGGATATCGCTCTATTGCCGTTTTTCTACCTCTCGCTGGCGCGTTTGGCTGAAAATGGATACGACGCCATGGTGATCAACCGCCGTACCATTCCGGATTACCCGCGCGTATCGGACGCCATCCCGTTGATGGCCGCTGAGATCGGCGGGCCTCACCCCGGTTACGACTGTTTCGTGTTCGAACACCGCACCTTTCCCTTTTTCCGCCTCGGCCGCGTATGCATGGGCAGCGCCTGGGTGGGCAGAACCCTGCTGGTCAACCTGTTGTGCCATGCGCGACGCTTCGCTGAATTCCGTGACTATCACCTGACCTTTCACCTGGGTGATGACCAGACCTGGCGCAACGAAGAGTACGCGGATTACCAGCGGTACAACCATGAGGAATTTCTGCGCATCTTCAATGAACTTGAACCGTCCTGCTCCAGGCTCGCTTCCCCGGACTGGCGCTCCTATTGCCTCGATACCGGCGGCAAAAGAAATTTCCCCTTTTTCGAAACTGAAGCGGAGGCTGCAAAAACTTCATGATGAATCGCAATCGAGGCAATGCTTCGGCCCGCTCCCTGCGGACCATCGGTTTCAGGGTGGGGATCAACCTGCTGGTCTTCTGTGTGCTGCTGCTGGCCGTTGAGATGCTGCTGCGCACGGCCGGGGCCAGGAGCCTGCACCGGATCGAAAAAGAAGACCCGCTCTGGGAATCCCGTTACGGCGAAATCTGCCGCAAAATCCGCCGCAACAACCTGGTTTTCTATGACACGTTCGCCTCCGACGCGGATGGGATTTTCAAGCTGAACCCGGCGACCAGCTCCGGCAACGTAGAGCTGTTTCCGTCAGCGCGTTTCAGCGACCTGCAGATCAACGCCGCCGGGTTCAGGGGCAACGAATTCGAAAAAGTGGATACGGCCCGTCCCCGCCTGCTGCTGATCGGCGACTCTTTTACCTGGGGCGCAGCGGCTGACCCCTTGTACAACAGCTTTGCCGACCGCCTGCAGCGTAATGGATACCATGTCTACAACGCCGGTATCCCCGGAACCGATCCGGGCCAGTACGCACGCATCGCCGCAAAATACGTTCCCCGGTTGCGGCCGCAGGTAACGGTTGTATGCCTCTACCTGGGAAACGACTTGAGACTGATTCCCCATCCCGTGCAGCCGGGAGCCAACCTGCACTATTTCTCAAATGCCGGATTCCTGCGCGGCTATGATGACAGGGGCCGCTACTTTGAAAACCAGGCCGCCCTGCTGCGCCATATCCGTGCGCGCAAATGCGGCGATTGCCGCTCAATCATCGACTATTTCTTTTTCCAGACCGTTCTCGGCAAGGGGGTCTACCTCCTGCTGCACCCCCAACGCCTGCCGGCGCCGGATCGCAGGTTCGGCTGGGTACGGGATGCATTGCTGCGGATTGCCGATGTAACGCGACGGGAATCCTCACGCCTGATGATTTTCCTGATCCCCATGGCACCGTGGGCGCAACGCGAGTCCCACGCGATTGAACGGATCCAGCATCTCTTCTCGGACCTGGAATGGTTTTTCCCCCACAACTTCGACAAGAATGATTATTGCCGTCCACCCAACCGCCATTTCAACAACGGCGGGCACCTCAAGTTCGCCCGCTTCATTACCGACCGGCTCAGCGCGGCGGGATACCCGCCCATGCCGGCGGCGGAGTCCCCATGACCCGGAATCGACCCCATCCCTCATCCCTCTGGCGGAAACGTTTCCGCATGATCCATCACGTGGATCAAGCCGGCATCACGCACATGTACCGGAATTATGCGCCGGTCTTCGTTTTGACTACGGGCCGCTCGGGCTCCCGCCTGCTGGTGGACCTGCTCAACCTGTGCCCGGGGCTGGAAGCGTTTCACGAACCACGCCCCACATTGCAGTACTTTGCCGACTTCGCTTTTCACCGCCAGGACCAGAGCGAACTACTCCTGCGCATGGTTGACGCCGCCCGCATGGAAGGAGTGCTGGAGGTGATGATCCGGGATCAGGTCTACGTTGAGTCCAACCAGTGCCTCACCTTTTTCGCACCCGCACTGGCCGGCCTTTTCCGGGCCGCGCGTTTTGTTCACCTGGTACGGCACCCGGGAGATTTCGTGCGCAGCGCCTGGCGCAAGGGCTGGCACCGCAACGACTCGATCTGGGAAAGCGGACGGATTCGACCGCAGGATACCGCCGCCTGGAGTAATTGGGGTGAAATCGAGAAATTGGCCTGGGTGTGGTCCGCCACCAACGACTTTATTGAGCAGTTCAAAACCTCGGTTGCGGATGAACGCTTTTTGCGGGTCCGCTTTGAAGACCTGGTAGCCGATACAGGGATTCTGGAAAGGCTGGCCGCCTTCTGCGGCGGCGGATTGCCCGAACGGACGGCTGCGCAGGCCCTGCTCCAAAGCCCGGTCAATCCCCTGCATATTGGTGCGGATGAGCCCCCGAACATGAAAAAACACGCGGACTTCCCCCAGTACCGCGACTGGCAGCCCGCCCAGCAGGAAGCCCTGCTGCGCCATGTCGCCACGCTGGCGTCACATTACGGCTATCACCTGGCGGAAAACGGCGGAGAAAACGATAAGCAAGCATAACCATTCCGCAAAATGGCTGGCGGAGTCGGACTTGTTTAAAGATTTATCATGAACGCCGGCGCAAAAAATGCAGGGAAAATTTGAAACAAGGAGATCCGGGATGCGAATCGGTAAACCACTGCTTTTGATTATCCCGGTAATGACGTTGTCGGGATCGCTTTTCTGGGGCTGCGGACACGGCAGGAAGGCGAGCGTCGCGGAGAAAACGCCCCGAAACCTGGTCATCATCGTATCCGATGCCCTGCGCCGCGACATGCTGGGATGTTACGGCGGAGAGGTAAAGACACCCAATATCGACCGCCTGGCCCGGGAAGGCACGTTGTTTGAAAACGCCTACAGTACCGCACCCTGCACATTGCCTTCATCCGTGGCCATGCTCACCGGCAATTATTCACGAACGTATGCAAAAATCCTGCATTCTACCCGCGAAGAAATAAAAAGCAGCGATCGCCCCGAGTATTGCTACTATGTCCCCGACAGCGAAACCCTTCTGGCTGAAGTTCTCGGCGAACGGGGATGGGAGAACCGGGCGGACATCGAGAATCCCGTTGTGTCACGGTCTAATATCCTGCAGGGGTTCCTCTCACTCTCCGCGGGGAACCTCCCGGAACAGCCGCAAGTCGATCGCCTGCAATCCCGGATCGGGTTTCAAATGCGCAACCATGGCTATCGGACCATGATTGCGTCGCTGGATTTTCTGCTCTCAGCCTCAAACAACCGGAAATTTTTTCTTCTGAAGTGGATCATGGATCCACATGGCCCCTATCAACCACCCGACCGGTTCCGCCGGCCGCTGCTTGATGTGGAAAAAACCCTGCCGAACCCGCCGTCATTCTACATGAACCGCAAAAGCCCGCAGTTGCAGAAACTGCTCGCCAGGAAAACATTATCGGCTTCGGAATTGGAGTATATCCGCCGCCTGTATCAGGCTGAAGTGGAAGCCGTGGATGAACGGGTGGGTTACATGCTGGCCGCCCTCAGGATGTCCGGCACAGACAAAGACACCCTGATTGTGTTTACATCAGATCACGGTGAGTTGATTGGCGAACATGGGCGGATCGGCCATGGACAGGCCTTTTTCCAGGAACTGGTCCGGATCCCGCTGATTCTCTGCGGCCCCGGGATACCCGGGGGGAAGCGCCTGGCGGCACGGGTTACTCACCTCGGGCTTTCGCCCACACTGGCTGACCTGATGAAAGTCAAGCTGCCGGAAGACCCCATGGGAAAAAGCTTTGCTTCCCTTCTCCACTCCGACAGCCGATCCGAAGGGAGCGCGTATTTTGACGCCATGGTCAACACGACCAAGCCCAAATGGCGGAAGTGGGACGCCGGACTGCAGGATCAATGGAAATTGATTATGAACCGTGGGCAAACCCCTGCCGAGATTTTTCTTTTCAACCTTGCCGAAGATCCCGGGGAGTCACGAAATGTCTGCGCCGATTTTCCGGAAGTGGCTGAGTCCCTGCGGATTTACCTGGCCAGGGCCCGGGAACAGATCCGCAAGCGGCTGCAGCGCAACGCGGCCCGGTTAAACGACGAGGTCGACCTGCACGAAAAGGCACGCAAAGCCCGCGAAACCCTGGAATCGCTGGGGTACCTGTAACCCGCCCTCATGAACGAGCAGAAGTCTGTAGCAGAAAGCGAAGGCCGATGAGAAGAGCAGAAACAATACATGTGAGAGAGCCCGGAAAATGGGAGGCCCGCGATGCGGATCACTAAGCCACTGCTTTTGATTGTCCCGGCAATGGCGTTGTCCGGGCTGCTGTTCTGGAGTTGCGGGGGCGGCACGGACGGAACCGTCGCGGCAAAAACGCCCCGAAACCTGGTCCTCATCGTGTCCGACGCCCTGCGCCGCGACATGCTGGGATGTTACGGCGGCGAAGCACATACACCCAATATCGACCGCCTGGCCCGGGAAGGCACGTTGTTTGAAAACGCCTACA
>OBLN01000080.1_pt1 | contig 34573 bp, 30 predicted proteins | sample 1519301 | NCBI WGS metagenome assembly OBLN01 (sample SAMEA2452533, study PRJEB22499) | sediment metagenome | reverse complement strand
GAAATTCGGGAAGGACACCGTCCTCCCGAGACGGGACTCGGGCGAGATGGAAATCGGGCGGGGCAGCTAAGGCAGGAATCAATGCTTGTTTTTTCCAGTGAATGGCATGTCCGGATTTAAGCGCGTCATCCCCGATAATAGGAAAGAAAGCCGGAGTTTAAAAAAGAATGAATTGAAAATAATTATAAAGTGCCCTTAGTACTTTTTATTTCTTTACCTTCAATTTTTACAGCCCTTTTCATCGCATAAGCAAAAGCCTTGAACAGAGCCTCGATCTTGTGATGGTCATTATCTCCGTAAACTCTGGCATGCATTGTAATTTTCGCATTTGAAGAGAGTGTTTCAAAGAAATGCTTCACCAGCTGGGTACTGAACTGCCCCACCTGGGGAGCAACAAATTCGGCTTTCAGGACAAGGTAGCTACGCCCCCCTACATCCAGAGCAACCTCGGCAAGAGCCTCGTCCATAGGGATTCTGGCTTCCCCGAAGCGGGCAATCCCCGACATATCCCCAAGAGCTTCAGCAAGAGCTTTTCCAAGGACAATTCCCGCATCTTCAATCAGGTGATGCTCATCGACATAAAGGTCGCCTTCGGCACGGATCTTAAGGTCAAATTCGGCATGCTTTGCAAAAGAAGTAAGCATATGATCAAAAAAACCGATTCCTGTGCTGACATCTGCAGCGCCTTTCCCATCGAGATTAATCTCAAGCTGGATATCGGTCTCCTTTGTTTTACGGGAAATTTTGCTTGTTCTCATACAGCATCACATTCTCTTTAAAATAATTAAATACTTTGGATTATTAGCGGGTCATCTGCATATCTTGCCTGAAGCCTGGTCCGTTTATGAAAAAATTAAAGTAGGGTTCGAAAAAGGAAATTCCTCAAAAGCAAAAATAAGCAGTCCGGTCAGATGAGAGCCTATAAAAACTCTCAATCCTCAAGGGCGGCTTCAATTGCTTCTTCAAGGGTAAACTTGCCTGTGTAAAGAGCGCTGCCTACTACAACGCCTGCAGCTCCGATCCTTTTCAAGGTTTTAATGTCCTCCAGAGAACTTACCCCTCCGGACGCAATAACAGGGATACTGACAGATTCAATAAGTTCCTTTGTCGGGGCAGGGTTCACTCCCTGCATCAAGCCTTCGGTATCGATATTTGTGAATAGGAGGCTTCCGGCCCCGAGCTCCTCAAATTTCCTGCCCATTTCTACAGGGGTCTGCGCACATTCTTCAGTCCAGCCTTTAATTGAGATTTTCCCGTTTTTTGCATCCAGAGCAACATTTACACGCGAGTTCCCGAAATTTCTGGAAAGCTGTTTTACCAATTCCGGGTTCTGAAGAGCTGCAGTCCCGAGAATTACCCTCGAAACCCCAAGTTCAAGGAGAGTTACTGCGTCTTCGTAGCTCCTGATCCCTCCCCCTACCTGGATACTGACATTTTTCTCCCTGCAGGTCCTGACGATTTTTTCAATAATCGGGGCGTTTTTTCTTTCCCCCTCAATTGCTCCGTCGAGGTCCACAAGATGAAGGGTTTTTGCCCCTTTATTCACCCAATCAAGGGCAACTGCGAGAGGGTCGTCAAGCGACACAATTTCACTGCCAGGCACTCCCTGTACTAGCTGGACGCATTTTCCTCCTCTCATATCTACCGCAGGAATTACTTCAAAAACCATAAAGAATTACATCTCCGATATCGATATATAATAAAGCCGCCCGTAAGAGAGCATCTTTATTTCGGCAACTTATGTTTAATTTTCCGGGCCCTTCCTTTCAGGGCATGATTCGCTCTATCGGCACAACAAGGACATCCCTTGCACCCACTTTTTTCAGCTTGTTAACGATAGTAAAGATAAGGTCCGCATCTACAACTGCATGAACTGCAAGTATTGATTCTTCAGAAAATTTACTGGATTCGACCTTCATTACTGTCGGGCCTGACATTCCAGGCAGAACCTCTTTTACTGCCTGGAGGGATGCCTCAGGTACATTCATCATAAGATAGCGCTTCTTCTTTGCATTGAGTACGCTCTCAAACGCTGTTTTTATATCAAGGATTTTTTCTTTTGTCCTGAGACTTTCTTTGTTGGCAATCAGGTAGACCGTGGAAGAGAAAGCCGTATCAATAGCTTTGAGGTGGTTGATCATCAAAGTTGTCCCTGAGCTTGAGATATCAACGATGGCATCTGCAATTCCTACGTGAGGAGTCATTTCGCATGCCCCGCTGACCTTTATGATATTAACGTTGACCCCGAGTTTTTTAAAGTACTGATCAGTGATTTCCGGGAACTCTGTTGCTACTTTTTTGCCTTCGAGATCCTGCGCTTTTTCATAACCGGAATCTTCCGGAACAGCCAGAACCAGATTCGCTCTCCCGAACTTAAGATCAAGAAGAGCTTCAACATCTGCCCCTCGTTCGGTAATCAGGTCCATACCCGTAATGCCAACGTCCGCAGCCCCATCCTGCACGTACTCAGGGATATCAGCGGCTCTTGCGAAAAGAATATGGATATCCGGGTCTGTAGTTTTTGCAAAAAGTTTTCGGCTTTCAGCTCCTCCGCTAACGGGGAGCCCTGCATCCTTGAAAATAGAGATTGTGGGTTCGTAAAGGCGTCCTTTATTGGGTATTGCAACGCGAATCATCTGCTCTGTCCTCTAGTTAAGTGATCTGGTGGGATAAATTCCCGGTAAGTTCATCCGTATAAAACGTTTATCCAGAACACCCTCGTATAATATAGACTTCACGGTGAGTTTTTCATTCAAACCTCTTCTCATCTCTTCTCATTTGCTTTTGACTGCTAGACATTCTATACATTGTACGGAATAATCTATCCATTATACGAAGATTCTATTCACCTGTACGGAGTCACCTCAGAAAATCTTTTGAAAATCCCTGAAGTTTTGTTGAACATTTCGGGAAGAAGTCTTGCCCCATTTAAATACTGAGATCTTAATTTCAGCCCCCCTAATAAAAATATTACCCACAGTAATTAATAAGGAGGAAACATTATATATCTGTAGTAATTTAATAGAAACAGACTATCGAGTCATATAAATAATATTATTAATGTTCTAATAACATAAGGAATCAATTTAAAATCCCGATAAAACAGATTAATTACGATAACATACTAAAGATTAATAAAGCGGTAATATTAACATCTAAAAATAAAAGTACCAATAAGTACCAATAATTTTGAAAAAAAGAGGATCCAAATGGCCCGAAATATAAAAGTGGAAGAGCTCTTGCAAACCCCAATAGAAAAGCAGCAGATTGAGCTTGTAGAACGTAAGGGGATAGGGCACCCTGACAGCATATCGGACGGACTTGCCGAAGCCGTAAGCCGGGCGCTGTGCAGGGAATACATAACCAAATGCGGAGCTGTACTCCACCACAACACTGATGAAACCCAGATAGTAGCCGGAAGGTCCTGCCCGAAATTCGGGGGAGGAGAGGTACTGCAGCCCATATACATGCTCCTGGTAGGCAGAGCCACTAAAGAGTTCGATGGTGTTGAGCTCGCCACGGAGTCCGTAGCCCTTCAGGCTGCCCGGAATTACCTGAGAAAGACCATGGTGAATATGGATCTCGAAAGAGATGTGATAATGGACTGCAAACTCGGAACAGGGTCTTCAGACCTCAGGGATGTCTTTAAGAGAGACAGGGTTCCGGTTGCAAATGACACTTCCTTTGGAGTAGGGCACGCCCCATTTTCTGAGCTTGAAAACATCGTATACAATACAGAGAGGCAGCTCCTTACTGATCTGAAGTCCCGTATGCCTGCAATAGGAGAAGACATGAAAGTAATGGGGCTGAGGGACGGGGAAGATATTACCCTCACCATTTGCAGCGGCATGATAGGCAGATACATTGACGACCTGGACAGCTATATCAGCATGACCCAGGAAATGAAGACCTACGTAGAAGAGCTGGCAGCTCATTATACTGAGCGGGATGTAAACGTCTATATTAACACCGGAGATAACCTGAAAACAAGCTGTGTCTTCCTTACTGTTACAGGGACCTCAGCCGAAATGGGGGATGACGGTTCCGTAGGGCGTGGAAACCGCTGTAACGGATTGATCACACCTAACAGGCCCATGAGCATGGAGGCAACTAGCGGAAAGAACCCGATTAACCATATAGGAAAAATCTATAACCTCCTCTCGACCCAGATGGCCCGTGATATCGTAAAGCAGGTTCCGGAAGTACAGGATGTTTATATCAGACTTCTCTCTCAGATTGGAAAACCCATCGACCAGCCGCTCGTGGCAAGCGCTCAGATTATTCCAAAAGAAGGTACCTCCTTTGCAAAAGTCAAGTCGGAAGCTGAAGTTGTAATTGACGACTGGCTTTCCAATGTGACAAAGATTACGGAAATGGTCATAAAAGGAGAACTGAACACCTTCTAAGACACCTGAAGTATCCCAGGAACCTGATTTCTAAGAAATATATTTCCAGGAGATATATTTTCAAGAAAAGTATTTTCAGGAAATGTATTTCCAGGGAATAAATTCCCGAGAAATGGATCTCTAAAAAATTATATTCTAATAAAGCTGAAATTTTAAAGTTGAAATACTTAAAACTGGAAATATCAAGGAACCTTCGGGTTCTTTTCATAACTTTTTTAATAGGCCTATTTTAATGAGCCGATTTTAATAAATATATTTTAATGAACCTATTTTATGAGCCTGTTTTAATGAACCTATTTTAATGAACCTATTTTAATGAACCTGTTTTCTGCGATATCCCTTAATAGCCATATATTGACAACATGCGGCTTGAAAAATGAGCTTTAGAATAAGTCATTAAATAAGACTCTCCGTCAATAAGGTTCTCTCAAAAAAGGATTTTACTTTTATTCCGAAAGACTTAGAAATAAAAATGAAAAATAGTTTATCTAAGGAAATTTTAGATAACCCTGACAGTCAGTTTGAACTTCTCCTCGCCTCCAAAACGGATAATATCATAAGTGCCTTCAATCTCCCATTTACCCGGCTTTACAGCCTCATATTCCCATTCATGGATCCCAGGAACAGTCTTCGTGCCCGGAACATCGGGAATAAACTCTTCCCGGACCATTCTGAGACCTTCTTCAGCCTTCATTTCCCATACTGTTTCGGCAACAGGTTCATCCTTGCTGTACAGGTGCTCCCCAGGCTGGTCCCTGAGTTTTATCACAAAGGTATCTCCAAGGTTGACACTGACCGTGTCAAAGCTATTGGCGTTGGTAAAAATTTGGGCGACCATATTCCCTACCCTTCTGTGTTATAAAATGCGTTATAAGCTATTTGTAAAGCATTTGTAAGATAGCTGCAGTCAGTCCGTTTTCTTACTGCAATTATACCTTATGTTCTCTGTAATATACAAAAGTATTTTTGATAAATATAAAAAATGTTATAGATGTTAGCCATATTTACCTGTTCCCAGCGAAAAACATAAATACCATCACCATATATGGAGATGGTGCACTGAAGCAGTGTAGCCCTGTGCAGCACTGGATCAGTATCATTGTCCCGCCTTAACTCAGTGGTAGAGTGCGCGGCTGTAGTTCGGCTCGTGCGGGAAAACTCCCGTACATCTCTGCGCAGGCACCGCGATGTCCCCGGTTCGAGTCTGGGAGGCGGGACCTGAAACATTCACCAGAATCGAAATAAGTCAACGGGAACATTTATATACCGGAAAGACATTTAAGGTTTGCTCGCAACGCGGGCAAAGCAGCATCTAAAAAGACCGAAGTGTCCGGATAGTGTAGAGGCCTATCATGGAGCCCTGTCGAGGCTCCGACTCGGGTTCGAATCCCGGTCCGGGCGCTTCTTTTTTTTTCAATTTGAGAACTATATAAATATAATTATACAGACTTTTCCAATGGCTTTTTTATAATAAAAGTTTCTTTTTCAATCAGGTTATTTACTTGAGTTCGACCATTATTTTAGTCAATTTAAAACTATTCTACGCAATTTACAGCTTTTAGCCAATCCCTGCCTTAGCCTGATGATTATGACCTGACTCTCCCAGTATGACATTATCTTTTCACTACGACCTTTCTCTGACCGGTTCAAAGATTCCTTACATGATAGCTTAATTTTATTTTACCCCATATTTCCCTTTGATTTCAGAACCTTCACGCACCTCATTTCCTTCGAATTCCTCATTTTCAGGCCTAAAGTCAGAACTCATTTCCAAAACCATAATTCAAGCCCAAAACCATAATTCCTCAGTGCCGGGAACATTCCATAAAAACACCTGTTCATAAAAAAACACGTAAAAAGGAAGAATAAGAAATAAAACAGATAAGGATGTCGTAAAATGGAGATTAACTCCCATAATTCGGATTATTTTGAGAAAAGCACTGACAGGGCTGGCAGCCTCCTCCTGGAAGTTAAAATTACCAGAGAAGAAATGGAAAAAGAAACACGTACCTTTATCGAAGCCACTAAAAATTTCTCTCTGGAATGGATTCAAAGAGAAGTGCACACAGACAGGTCTCATCTGAAAGGCAAGGAAAGTTATTATGAGAATATTAAAGCTGGTAAAATCAGATTGGGAGAATTGCCTTGCCCTGACAACCTGCCCTTCCGCATGCCCTGACAACCTGCCCTTCCGCATACGGGAGATTGTAGAAATGCATCTTAACAGGGATGATTACTGGGTGCATAGAAAAGAATTGCCCCATGCAGATATTTCCCGCGATTACCTCGAGTTTAAAAAAGAAAAAATAAGGAAGGACCTGACATCAAATATTCGAATGATCCTTGGATGTGCTGCAGAAATTTTCGCCGACTTTAAAGACGAAAGTAATAACAGTAGAGAAAATAAGGTGTGGGTAAAAGAGCGGGGAAAACGAAAATACATATGTATCCTCAGGTTCTCGGATGAAATGACAGCTTCTCTCGAGCGTTATTTTGCAATGCTTGAGGATCTTTTTGCTCTGGAATATGAAATAAGAGAAATAGAAAAGAAGGAAAATAAAGAAATAGAAAAGAATATAGAAGATGAAGAAAGCTGAAGACCGACGATAACAACTTTATCTACAAACGCCAGAATTACCCTGCATGGCAGAGACAGACTTCAGCATAAAAAAAGTCCTCGAGGAAGCAAAAGCAGATGCTTACCTGATGACAGGGAATATTCATAATGCCGATATCTACTATGTAACCCGTTTCCTGGCATCGGACGAATTTGCGTACTTACAAACGGGATCCGGGAAAGAAACCCTTTTTATTTCAGAAATGGAGCGCGGAAGAGCTGAAATAGAGGCAAGGGTCTCAAATATAAAAACAACACAGGAATTTGGCTATCGCGAGAAAATCAAAGAAAAAAAAGATACTTCTATTGCTTATGCAGCCTGCATATCCGAACTGCTTTTCGGAGAAAAGGTAAAAAGAATTGCAGTCCCTTATGACTTCCCGATTTTTTATTCAAACTATCTCGCAGAAGCAGGTTTTATTATAGTGCCCGTAAAGAGCCCTTTCAGGAAAATGAGGAGCTTGAAAAGGCAGGAAGAGCTTGAAGCCATAAGGTATGCCCAGAGGGCGGGAGAAAAAGCTATGGAGGCAGCTATCGCCCTGATAGCGGGAGCAGAAGAAAAAGAAGGTATGCTCTATTTTAAAGGGGAAATACTTACCGGGGCAAAAGTGAACTCGGCCATTGATCATACTCTTCTTGATTTCGGGTGCGAAGCCGAAGAAACTATTGTCTCCTGCGGAGGGGACACTGCAAACCCTCATGGGACTACGGAGGGACCTCTCAGGGCAAATGCTCCGATTATCCTTGACATCTTCCCAAGAAGCAAAAAAAAGCGCTATTTTGCGGATATGACACGCACGGTGCTCCGGGGTGAAGCTTCGGAAAAATTGAAAGCAATGTATGAAACAGTACTCGAAGCCCAGGAAAAAGCACTCGGAATGGTTAAGCCCGGAATGCAGGCATCTGAAATACACAATGCGGTCTGCAACCTGTTTGAGGCAAAAGGCTATCATACATACAGGAGCGGGTCAAAAGCCGGATTCACACATTCCACAGGGCATGGTGTAGGGCTTGACGTTCATGAACTTCCGGGAGTTGGGGAAAGCAGTTTCATCCTTGAGGCAGGCAATGTTATAACTATCGAGCCCGGATTGTATTACCCCGGAATAGGAGGGATAAGGCTCGAAGATATGGTGCTGGTTACCGAGAAAGGATGCGAAAATTTTACGCGGCTGGAAAAGGAATTTGTATTAAAATCTTTTTTATAATTAAGCAACAGATTATGGAATTTAATGTAAATATCCGAAAACACGCAAGAGAACCATATAGTGAGCCTGGAAAGATAATATGCCAGCAATTCATTAATAGAAATCCATAATTAGGTTTACCGGTAAAATATAGCTTGATAAAGCTTACGGACGGGCATAGTCAGGAAGATTTATCACGGATTATTAAGGAGGGGTTGATATGACCGACAATATATACAATAAAGAAGATATCCTCGGAAAGTACAGGGAAGCAGGCAGAATCCTGAAAATTGTCAGAGCTGAAGCTGCAGATATGATAAGGGTGGGAAGTAGCCTGCTTGAGGTTGCTGAATTTGTTGAAAAGAAAACCATAGAACTGGGAGGTAAACCTGCCTTCCCCTGCAATATCTCAAGAAATCATGAAGCGGCCCACGCAACTCCGAAGGCAGGAGACGAAGACGTCTTCGGGAAAGATATAGTTAAGCTGGACCTTGGGGTGCATGTTGACGGATACATAGCAGATTCGGCAATAACTGTGGATCTTTCAGGCAATTCCGATCTCGTAAAAGCCTCAGAAGAAGCTCTTGCAGCAGCCATAGATCTTATGAAACCCGGAGTTAGTACAGGAGAGATAGGGGCTGCAATAGAAGAGAGAATTAGAAGTTACGGTTTAAGCCCTATTACAAATCTCTCAGGTCACGGCCTTTCTCACTATGAAGCGCACGATGACCCTTCAGTACCCAACAAAAGAGTAGAAGGCGGGGTTATCCTGAGAGAAGGGGACGTGCTCGCAATCGAACCTTTTGCAACTACCGGAACAGGGCTTGTGCACGACGGGAGCTGGACAGAGATATACAGCATTATAAGAAAAAAGCCTGTCCGCATGCCAGTAGTCAGAAACGTTATGAAACAGGCAGAAGAGTACAGGGAGCTTCCCTTTGCAAAGCGCTGGCTTAACTCAGAAAAACTAGAATTTTCGCTGATCCAGCTGGAAAAAGCCGGAATTCTTCACTCCTATCCCGTACTTATTGAAAAGACAGGAGGGCTTGTGTCCCAATCCGAGCATACAGTGATAATAACCAGTGACGGATGCGAAGTTACAACAAGATAAATCAAAAAAGAATCATCAAAAGAGAATCATCAAAAAAGAATTATCAAAAAAATCATTATCAAAAAAAAATCATTAGAAAATAAACCATTAGAAAAATGAGTTCTCAGAAAAAATAAGAAGTAGACTATTAGAAAAAATTAAGTTAAGAGAAAAACGGAAAAATGAAAAAAACAGATGGCGAATAGAAAGAGTTGACAGCCTTGAAACTGTATTTCCCCCTTTTAGCCAGTATTTTACTGGCAACTCTCTTCTCTCCTGCTCTTTTTGCAGAACCCTGTGCTGCAGCCTTTATTCCAGGGAATAACATCACACTGGAAAGAGACGGGATGACATGGGATTACGATGAACAAGTTACGGAAAATGACGCCATTTTTTTCAGGGTCCTTATAGACGAGACAGGAAACTATAATGGTTTTGTTAATGCCTGGGAAATTTTGAAAATGGAAGTTCTTTTAAGTGACAAAATGAGAAAAGCAATAGAAGAGGAGTCTGATGTAAAACTTAATGAGACTTCGGATACTGTTGAAGTAGAGGATATTGAGTTCTTTATCCCAAAAGAAGCCCTCGGAAGGACTGACAAGAGCTCTGTAATTACAAACTGCGCCAGTGTAGCTTATAGCTTCAAAGAAGAAGCAGGCGCCGGAACAACCGTATGGCTGGCAGGCACCCCTGATTCACATGTTACAATAATTCTTCCTGAGGGCCTTGATGCGGAATTAACCGAAGGGCTTGATAACAAAAAGTATGGATTCGAGAATAACCGGACAGTATTGAGAGGAAATTTCAGCTCTGAGAAAAACATTATTTTACAGCTTTCGAAAAATGAAAGTTCTGAAGTAGGGCTGTCAGATATGGAGGTCAGCGGGGATAAAATTAAAGAAAACGTAAGTGAAGCAGGAGAAAATACCACCCCCGGTTTGGGAAAGAACACGGAAATCAGGCAGCTGTCCGAATTTTTGAAAAATATTACTGGAAAAATCAGCCAAAAATGACCTGAGCCTTGTCAGAGTCCAAAAACTTAATCTGGCTTGAAGCTTATTCAGAAAAACATGCTCATCGAACAGATTCCATTTGAAAACGGTTGCGCCCTTGGCCTCCGGTTTGAGATGCAGAAGTATCCGTTACTGGTAATAAGGGCAGAAAAAGGCTTTCTGATGTGCGGCTACCTGAATGTCAACGCTGCAGAAACCCTCGGGGATGCAGCAGCAAAAGTAAAAGGTGTGCAGAGTTTCGAAGATATGCTCAACGCCACTGTTGTTGAAGTAACGAAGTTTGCCAGAGACCTTGGAGTTGAGACCGGGATGACTGGCAGGGAAGCCCTGAAAAAAATGTTTTAAGGAACATGGGCCGTGTTACAAATCTTTTTACAAATTAAATCTTATTTAGATTGTATACATAGATTGCTCAGGACCTTACATGCAGACCTTAGATCAGGAACTTAAAGGCTCTCTTTTATTTAGATAACTTTTTTCTACATGAACCCGGTTTTATGTCTCAACATTCCGGTTTACAATTACTAGCAGAATTAATTTTGAACTACAGTAATCAACCTGTTTCGGATAATCATGTTATACGCTTTTGAACTCTCCGGAGAACACGAAGAACTGCCGGCTGCCGAAGTTCTTGCCTGCCTCAAAATCGAGGAGCTGAACTTCAAACTCCAGACCAGGGTAGACCAGTGCCTTGTAGTGGACATAGCAGGCAAAGAAAAGGATGTTGAAAAAACTCTGATAGGTCCAGTGACCGAAAGGCTTGCAATGACCCATCACATACTGAAAGTTGTCGGAATTGCAGAAAATAGCCCCGAAGCCGTCCTTGAGCTTGCAGAAGCATTCGAGCCTGCAGGATATATAAAAGAAGGAGAAAGCTTTGTTGTCAGGGCAAAGAGAATCAAACATCACGTTGATTTTCCTTGCGAATACCTGGAACAAAAGATAGGGGGCAGCATCCACAGGAAAGGTTTCAGGGCAAACCTGAAAAATCCTGATGTGGAATTCCGGCTGATCCTGAGCGAAAAAGCAATACTTGGCACCCTTCTCTCTTCTGTTGACAGAGGTGCATACGAAGCCAGGACACCTCAGAACAAGCCTTTTTTCCACCCCGGTGTACTAATGCCAAGGGTTGCCCGTGCCCTTACAAACTTATCAGGGATAAAACCTGGAGAGCTCTTCCTTGACCCATTCTGCGGCACCGCAGGCATACTCGTAGAAGCCGGACTTGTAGGTGCAAAGGTCATAGGAATCGATGCCCAGGAAAAACTTGTCCTTGGAGCTCGCATGAACCTTGAAGCCTATAACCTTGACTATGTCCTGATGGAAGGGGATGCCTGCAGAATTCCATTAAAGGACTGCACAATCGATGCCGTTGTCACAGACCCGCCCTACGGCAGGTCAGCAGCGATCCTTGCAGATTCTTTAGAAGAACTATATTCAGGAGCCCTTCAAGAAATCCAGCGGGTTTTGAAGCCCGGAGGGGTTGCAGTGGTCGTCTCGGATAAGGCATCATTCGAATATGGAGAAAAAGCCGGGCTTAAAGTCCTTGAAATCTACGTCCAGAGGGTGCACAGGAGCCTCACACGCATAATAACTATTTTCCGGAAGGATGAGTGAGGCTTGGGTAGAAAAATAGAAGTGCAGGACAAGAAAAGAAGAACAAAAAAGAAGGACAAGAAAAGAAGAACAAAAAAGAAGGACAAGAAAGAAGGACAAGAAAGGAAAAACTTGGACAAGAGAGAAAATGAATTAAGACAAAATAGAAGAGAATAATGAGAAATAACTGAAAGTTACTTACTCATGGTAAATTAGTTCCCCAAGTACTTCAGCCATGACTCTGTGCCTGAGGATGCGTTTGGCATTATGGTCACTTGCCCTCCGGATTGAGTAATGGTCTTCAAACCAATCTATGTTCTCCCCATAATTTACTTCCATAAGGGTTAACCCATAGGCAGGAGCCGGCTCAATTCCTTCTTCGTAAATTTCAGGGTTTAACATCTGGGCCAGCCAGTCAGTGTCACGGACTCCTTTTCCGATCATTGAGAGGGCGGTCACTATTTTTCGGACCATATTCCAGAGAAAACTGTTGCCTACAACGTCAATCTTCGTGATTTCTCCGTCCAAGCGGACGTTAATTCTCTCCAGGGTACGAACTGTGCTTTTCTCTCCGTTCGACCTGGAAAAATTTTCGAAATCATGTGTTCCGAGCAGCAGTTTTGAAGCTTCCCTCATCTTTGAGATATCATACTCTTCTCCACTCATTACGTAGCGGTAGTGTCTGGAAATCGCATTTCTTCGGGCATCGAAATCGAAGGGGACCTCCGCATGAGCCCATGTCCATACAGTCGGAGGAAGTTCGGAGTTGATGATTCGGGGGATTGCCAGGTTAGGTTTGTCCGTATCAAAAGCGATAACCTGTCCAAGGGCATGAACCCCTGCGTCAGTCCTGCCCGCACAGGTATAGTTAGCAGATTTAGGGCTTTCTATAAGCCTGAGGTTCCGAAGAGCCTTAAATAATTCTTTTTCTACTGTCTCAACATTCGGCTGAATCTGGGATCCGTGAAACTCAGTGCCTATGTATGCAAGTTTTAAAGCGACTCTCATACAATCCCTGATTACTTGGCTTTTTTCTTATAATAGACTTCTCTTACTATTATCAAAAATATCACGAAGATACACCCGAAAAGGAACCAGACTCCAGGATGGGAGGAAAGTGCATCATAGATCCCATGTATCCCTCCAAGATGTGTAAGCCCTTCCGGAGGAACCGGAGGCAGATCCATACCTGAATCTAGCTCTTCAGGAACAGACATTTCAGTAGACTCTGCTTCCATAGGGGCTTCTGCTCCCGAAGACAGGTCATTTGTCCCCGTACCTTCCACAGCACCTCCTTCAAAGGTTTCAGGACTTTCGTTCACTACTTCTTCTGCTGGGACTGCCTCCTGCTCAAAAGCAGATTCCGGATAACCTGCTTTAGGGCTCAGGTTTTCATCCTGAACGCTTTCCATAATTGTTGCTTCCGGATAAGACTCATTTGCAGGGCCAGGTATCCCCATCCGCAAAGGTGCGGTGGCATCAATGATACTTTTTGCCCGCATATAGGCTGAGAGATATTCTATGCCTGCAGCTGCAAAGGCGGCTGCGCCTATTACTCCAATGTATTTTTGCAGTAAACTTATAATGGAGAGTTTATCTATCGAATTTTTGGAGGGGACGAGGACAATCAACTTTTCCACTGATTCATAGATCTTAACCTGACGCCCTTTCTGGCTCCATTTTATCTGTTTGACCTTGATCAGGTCAGATTCAACTAAAGAATCAAGGTTATATTTGACTGTGGTTAGAGGGAGATTCAACTCTTCTGCAATGTTCGTTGCAGACATGCTCTTTTTTCCAAGGAGTTCAAGGATCTTCAAAGATGTCTCGTTAGAAAGGATCTGGGTAATCTTTCTTGAGTCCCCGTTTACGGGGAGGACAAGTACCCTGTTATCCTGCTCACCGAGTCCAGGTTCCCGGGGAGCTTCGCCGGTTTTTGACAAACCGTCTTGATTTTCAAGCCCGTTCATGCTTATTTCCTGAGTTAAAAACCTTTTTATCAGTATTTTTTTGGATTGTACTCTATACTGTATTTTGCACCGATCTCAATATAAAGTTTTATTTTCTGCGCGTTATTATAGATCCACTACTATATTTATATATAGAATCCTTCCCTTAAGCTTAAATATAGCATTGTATATTCTAATCTAAATTTTCCGCTGGTAGCAATCATGATCACAAAACAGCAGGTTCTTGAATTTCTGAATAATTACGATTTAGATAACATCACTATTGCAACAGTCTGTTCTCACTCAAGCCTTCAAATCTTTGACGGAGCGCGAAAAGAAGGCTTCAGAACTCTGGGGATCTGCGTTGGCAAGCCACCCAAGTTCTACGAGGCATTTCCGAAAGCCAAACCTGACGAGTACCTCATTGTTGATAGTTACGCAGACATAATGAACAAGGCTGAAGAGCTCAGGAAGAAGAACGTAATTATTATTCCTCACGGTTCATTTGTCGCATATCTGGGTACAGAGAATTTTGCAGAGATGACTGTACCTACCTTCGGGAACCGGGCTGTACTGGAGTGGGAGTCTGACAGGGATAAAGAGCGGGAATGGCTGCTTGGGGCAGGCATTCATATGCCCGGAAAAATTGATGACCCTCATGATATTAACGGACCTGTAATGGTCAAATACAACGGGGCAAAAGGAGGAAAAGGTTTCTTCGTTGCAAAAACCTACGAAGAATTCAACGAACTCGTAGACCGCACCCAGAAGTATACAATTCAGGAGTTCATCACCGGAACCCGTTATTACCTGCATTACTTCTATTCTCCTATCCGGAACGAAGGGTATACTTTAAGTGAAGGCAGCCTCGAACTCCTGAGCATGGACCGCAGGGTAGAATCCAATGCAGATGAGATTTTCAGACTCGGCTCTCCCAAAGAACTCATAGAAGCAGGGATTCGCCCTACATACGTGGTTACAGGAAACGTGCCACTTGTTGCAAGAGAATCACTCCTGCCTCTGATCTTCTCTCTTGGAGAAAGAGTGGTTGAAGAGTCCCTTGGTCTTTTTGGTGGCATGATAGGGGCTTTCTGCCTTGAGACCGTTTTCACTGACGAGCTCGAAATTAAGGTCTTTGAGATTTCTGCCAGGATTGTTGCAGGAACAAACCTTTACATTTCAGGTTCTCCTTATGCAGACCTGATCCAGGAAGATCTCTCAACAGGGAGGAGAATAGCCCAGGAAATCAAAAAGGCAGCCCAAACAAACCAGCTGGACAAGATAATATCCTGAGTTAATCCTGAGTTACTGAAAAATATTTTAGGGTCGCTGAGTATTATTACTTAGTTTGATCCTATCCCGAAACGGGTTAATATCTGAAACCAGCAAATGATTTAACAGTAATAAGCCTTATATTCTTTAGAAGTAAATGTTTTGAAGCTGCTGAAATTTTCAGTAGTTTTAAACAACTTTTTTAAATAACGAAGTAGGAACCTCAGGTTAGAGATCTTAAATTTAAAATCTTAAATTTAGAATCTTAAATTTAAAATCTTAAATTGAAGGTTTTAAATTGGAGCTTTCTCATAAACCAGGACTTTTTCCAGATCCGGATTTTTCTCGGAGATCAGGGAATTAATTGCCTCTCTGGAGGCTTTTCTTGAAAGTTCTTTGTAATACATGAAAAGTTCTTTGCCCCACTCAATCGCTTCGCTTTCGGAACATATTAGAAGGCTGCGGTCAAGTTTCCCTTTTCTATTGAGAAGCAACAATGCCATGAACTGTTCGGTTACTGTGAGCGAAACTACGGAAGAAATACCGTTGTAGATATAGAGACTTGAACTCGCTGACGATAGCAAATTCTCAACTTCGTCATGGTAAGAATAGGGAATTCTTTCAAAAAAGCACCTGGTAAAAATAAAAGCAGAAGTTGTTTTCATCTTCAAAAAATCCTGGTCAAACCCTGAAAAACAGGGCTGGAAAAAAGAAGAAAAATACATGATTTTCGTGGATTTTTTGAGAGAATTTATAAATTCTTCAGGAGGCTCAAACATCCTGTTGAGCTGAGGTTCAACCACCCTGTACCTGGTCAACATCCCAAGTTTCAAACGCAAGAATGGAGGAATTCCTGTCAGGTCTTTCTGTGCCCAATAATCAAGGTTGTATTCGAAGACCTCTAAAGTTTCCAGAAGGGGAAACATTTTTTCAGTGATAATTAGTCCGATTGTAGAAAGCCTGTAATCTTTGCCTTTCTGCTCAATAAGTCCCCTTTCTGCCAGCCTTTTTAGTTGAGGAAGAACTGCAGTGCAGGAAGAATCGACATGCCCTGTGATTTCTTCTATATTCTTCGACCCGTTCCTGAGAAAAAGAAGGATTTTCTTCCGCCTGTCCGACCTCAAAAGTAAGTCTATCAGCGTATCTTTCTGAAAAGAATCCACATTTACCCACCACCATAACCTAATAAATCATAAGCTGTTACGCAATTATACAGCTACTATACATACATCAGATTGACCCGTACAACAGTAGTGATCCTACCCTGAACTTTCCCAAAACAGGCATATTTACCACTACCATGAGCCATTATTCCCCTTAAGTAAGCCTGATCAGGTGTAAAAAATTATTCCTTTTGTTTACCTGACAGAGAGACCTGATATGCGTTGTTTAGTAAAACAATAACAACGTAAACTCAGGCATAGATTTTGCAAACTTACTTTTACCCCGCGAATAAATAAATATTTCTATTCAGAGAAAACAACAGGGCCTTTCTTTCAAATCCAAATTTCTCCTCCAAATTTTTCCTTTTTCGGATTCAAAAACATTTTAAAGAATTAAATAGTTATAGAAAACGGCAGTCCTGATCAAAAAATACATTTTTGGTGTCTACAAAATGGGTTTATTCGACTTTTTTAAAGATAAGGTAAAATGTTCTAAAAATTCGTCCAAGTTAGATTATTCGAGAAATGACAATTTTATATCAATTGGAGATTTTACAGGGCAATACTACCGATCACCAAACAGCAAATTCATTTTAGCGTGGAAAAATCAAAATGAAAATGGGAAATATATTTTATTAGAACGTGGAAAGTTAAAACTTCAAACTAAAATGAAACATCCTGACAACGGGATGGTTTCAAACTCTGGTGTATTTATACTCAGCGATTCGACTTCCAAAGGTACATACGGAGTATTCCATATAATAAATGCGAATGGAGAAACTCTGATCAGGCAAAGGTGCAAGGCAAACATAGGCACAACTGGTATTTCGGATGATGGACGTTTTGCTGTCTGCCAGGCTTTAGAAAGCACCAGTAAGCCCGATAGCTGTAAACTCTTTTTCTTTGATATAAAGAATAAAAAGTTATTATGGAAAAAATCACCTGAAACAATCGGGTCAGGGTTAAATTGGGCAAAAAGCTACCGCTTTGACACCAAAAAGAAAATCCTCTATCTGACACATGACAGGGATAGAGTCTACAGCTATACTTTTGAAGGGACTTTCATTGATTCCAAATTATACACATTTCACCGCATCGATACTGGAAATGATATTGAATTTCTTGAAGCTATAAAAGAATTAAAAGAAGAGCTTTCTTCAAACTCAGGCTCCTGGGAATATGATTCATTTATAACTCCTCTAAAAAAAGGACTAAAAAGATTTTCCGATAAAGATACAAAATCAAAAATTCACAGGCTTTTGGGTGAAATCTCCTGTTTACAGGGAAATAATTCCGAAGCGGTAAAACATTTAGAAGCCGCATTGAAACTTAATCCGAGGATTGGGGTCAAAAGGACACTCGAAAAATTAAAGAAAAGCGGTTAAAAAGCGGACAAACGCTCGTGCGGGGAAATACGTTTACCGTATCTTCCACCTCTTTTAACCAGTTTAGTCGTTCCTCAAATGTGCTGGTAACTATAACTCCAAACATTCTTCTGTAAAAGGTTTTTACTCCGCAAAAATCGAAAATATATTTTTTCCAGAATGCCTCAAGCGGATCGCCAAATACCTGCAGTTCCCTTTCTTTCGGCGTATCTTCCGTGGTGAATTCCCCCTCCCTGCTTTCTGATAAAAGCAAGAACGGAGCATCTTTATACTCCTTTCTGATAAAAGCAAGAAGCTCCGTTCTTGCTTCATTCCTCGAACTACTGTTCGCAAGTCCACAAGCTCATCCCCTACTTTCCATAGGTGTCAGATAACTATAAGATTTTGATCTTGAAGAGAGAATTTTTTGATATTGATTGCAGCATGTATGTCTCTGTCATGTTTTGCTTTGCAACCAGGACATTCCCATTCTTTATATTTCAAGGTCAACCCTGTCTACCCATCCTTTTAAAATTGCAGGCGGCTGTCCCCACCAGTTGGAATGGACTACAATAATTCCATCTGCTACCCCAATCTCATTACAATGTTCTCGTATCACTTTTTCTAAAGAGGCACCTTTACGAATCTCCGGATATTTAGTTATCGGGTCAAAGTTTTCTTTATAACGATCGTGGAAAATTACATTATGCCCGTTTTTTATCAGAGCCTCTACAACCGTTTTTTGCAATCGCATGATTAAAACTATCTTCATCAGGATGCCCGAGAATTACTGATATTTTCATCAATTTTTACCTCTCCTGCCCTTAGAAGTCTAATTTTACCTGAAAAATAGTTTACTGAATGAATTATTTGCTCGCTTTTCATATGGAAATTTAAACCCTCCTCAGCTTTCGGTAAAATAAATTTATTTTTGATTGAGGTCAGCTTTGTTGAGATCTAACGAAGTAAAATATTGGGAAAATGATGTCGGAATCTGAGAAATTAAAAACTGGCAGTTTTATTAAAGTATGACTGAAAAAATTATTTTAAGTAGTATTCAGTCAGATACAATCAGGATGCCTGAAAAAGAAAATAAAGATTTCAGGCCCGCTTTTGGGGGAAAATTCAGCGGGTCGCTGCGCGTTCTTGGAAATGAAGAAAATACCGGCAATGGACTGCTATTTCTTGGAAACTATATGGCACTGGACCATTCAAGGGGTGCTGAGGTATATCTCGATGCCCTGAAACCTCATGCCGTTTTGATCTGCGGGAAAAGAGGATACGGAAAATCGTATACAATGGGTTGCATACTTGAAGAGCTTGCTTTTCTTCCAGAGCCCATTAAAGATAACCTTGCATCCCTTACTATCGATACTATGGGGATTTTCTGGACGATGAGGAATCCGAACGAGTCAGAAGCAAGAAGACTAAAAAGCTGGGAACTTGACCCTTCAGGACTTAAAATTGAAGTTTTCGTACCGGCAGGAAAGGTTGAAGCTTATAAAAAGCGAAACATAGAAGTAAAGCCCTTTTCTATTTCAATCCGTGAACTTTCAGGCAGCCAGTGGTGCAGGGTTCTCAAAATTGAAGAGGTCTCTTCACTTGGGGTTCTGCTTGTAAGGATTATTGAATCCCTGAGAGAAAGAGGCGAGGCATATTCTTTTGAAGACATTATCAACGAGACATTTCTGGACGAGCGCTCGGACCCAGCATCAAAAGGAGCAACTGAAAACTATTTCAGGGCTGTAAAATCATGGGGTCTTTTCTCAAAGGAAGGGACGCCTCTATCTGAACTGGTAGCAGGCGGCAGGACAACAATCCTTGATGTAAGTGCACTTGAAAATGAAAATGTTTGTGCTGCAGCGGTATCGATTCTTGCAGGCAGGCTTTATGAAGAGCGACTTGAAGCAAGGAGAATCTATGAAAAGAAAAAAATGGGAGAAAAGATAAAGGGCGAAGAATTCCCTCTGGTATGGCTTTTCATAGATGAAGCTCATATCTTTTTACCTGCGGGAAAAGAAAGCCTCGCATCGGAAGTGCTTATTAACCGCTGCCTCAGGCAGGGCAGGCAGCCGGGGCTTTCCCTTGTACTGGCAACCCAGAGACCTGCAAGCCTTCACCCTGATGTTGTTTCACAGAGCGACCTTCTTATTTGCCACCGACTTACTTCGAGTGACGATATCCTTGCCCTTGAGGCTTCAAGACCTCTCTATATGCAGGAAAGCCTCCGGGCTTACCTGAAAAAGATGGGGAGCGAAAGGGGAGCTGCATTAATAGTGGATGACCATTCCGAATCTATACATATGGTACGCATCCGTCCGCGGAGGAGCTGGCACGGAGGAGGAGAGCCAAGTGCACTTGAGCCCTGCAGAGTGGAAAAAGAAATAAAATCTTTTCCCGCAGATCAAACGTAGGTGCGGTTTACATAAGGTAAAACAGTTTCTCAGGCAGATCTTCCGTTTACGGGATTTCCTGGAAATAAGTATAAAATGTAAAAAGTTGTTAACCATTGTTAACCTCTTTTAGAGCCTGTCAGAAAATAATTTAAATATTACCTGCGATACTTCAAGCCTGTAAGTTTAGCTGAGTTACAGGCTGTGAATATTTATCAACAGCATTTAATAACAGCAAATTACTGGTGATTTCATGAAAGGAAGAGCCTGGAAATTCGGAGATGACGTGGATACGGATGCAGTAATACCCGGAAGGTATCTTATCTTCAATACCCCGGGAGAGCTTGCTAAGTATACATTTGAAGGCGTACGCCCTGATTTTGCAAAAAATGTCCATGAAAACGATATCGTAGTCGCAGGAAGCAATTTCGGCTGCGGGTCGTCACGCGAACATGCCCCTCTTGCCCTCAAAGGGTCAAAGGTAGCATGTGTTATCGCAAAGTCTTTTGCAAGGATCTTTTTCAGAAACGCAATCAATATCGGAGTTCCTGTCCTCGAATGTCCGGATACGGACAAAATCGATGATGGAGATGAACTTGAAGTCGACCTTTCAACAGGGGTCATTAAAAATATAACAAAAGGAGAAACTTACCAGGCAACCCCTCTCCCGGATTTCGTCCGTGAAATCGTGGATGAGGGAGGGCTCGTAGAATATGCCCGGAAACTGGTTTCTCAGCGCTGAGAAACAGGGAGCCTGTCCTGAGAAATCCTGGGACAGTCCTGATCCACGTTTGACATCTCGCACTAAAAAGGCAATTTTGCCTGTAAATTGAAAGGAGTATAAAGATGACGCAGTATAAGGTTCCGGTCCTCCCAGGAGATGGGATTGGACCAGAAATCATCGCTGAAGGCAGAAAAGTCATAGACGCTGCAGGCGAAAGATTTGGTTTTGATGTAGAATGGATTGAATACCCACATGGAGCAGACCACTATCTGGAAACAGGAGAGCTCATCTCAGAAGAGACCTTAAAGGAGTTATCCGGCTACCCTGCTATTTACCTCGGTTCCATCGGTGACCCCAGGATTGCCCCAGGCGTCCTTGAGAAAGGAATCTTATTAACTGCACGCTTTTACTTCGACCAGTACGTGAACCTGCGCCCGATAAAACTTCTTGAAGGTGTCTGGACTCCAATAAAGGATAAAACCTCAAAAGAAATCGACTTCGTCGTAGTAAGGGAAAATACAGAAGATTTCTACATAGGCATCGGCGGCAGGGCAAAAAAAGGAGAAAGCAAAGACCTCCTTGAAGTCAAAAGGACCCTTTATTCCGCAAAATTCGGCCTTGATATTGAGACCGACAGCGAAGAAATAGGGTATCAGATAGGTCTGATCTCCAAAGAAGGCACTAAAAGGGTTATTGAGTACGCTTTTGACCTCTCCGAAAACAGGAAGAAACACGTTTCATCCGTTGACAAGGCAAATGTCCTCTCCGATATCTACGGCTTCTGGAGAGAAGAGTTCAATGCAGTTGCCGCAACTCACCCTGACGTTACCACAGATTTCAACTTTGTTGACGCCATAACGATGTGGTTTGTTAAAAACCCTGAATGGTTCGATGTGGTCGTAACCCCGAACATGTTCGGAGATATCATTACCGACCTCGGAGCTATGATCCAGGGAGGCCTCGGTCTTGCACCCGGTGGAAACATTAACCCGAACGGTACAAGCATGTTCGAGCCTATCCACGGTTCAGCCCCGAAATATAAAGGACAGAACAAGGTCAACCCGATTGCCACAATCTGGGCAGGCGCAATGCTCATAGAACAGCTCGGAGAAAAAGAAGCCGCAGACACCATAGTCAATGCAATCCAGAAAAATATCCTGGACAGCAAAGTAAAAACCTACGACATGGGCGGCAAGAACACCACCTCAGATGTCGGAGACGACATTGTAAGGATAATAAAGGGAGAATAACTTAAATCTCCCTTCACTTACACTTTTCATTTTGGTTAAATTAGAACTCAGAGAATAGTTTAGAGTTAAAGTTCTAAGTTTTCGTTTATTTTTATATGGATTATCAACTTATTTTGTAAAAACTATTAACTTATTTTTGTAAGTTTTTGAGAAGCTGATCTCTTCAATTCATCTCCTTTTCCCGAGTCCGTAAATTAACTTACACAATTCGTCCCATGCAAAATTTTTATTTTTTTGCTCAAAGTTAATATGCAGATCTATCATATTTAGTACGAGAGAATATAAACTTGAGTAATCTGCTAAATGGAGTAAGAAGGATAAAGAAGGAGAAGTGTGAGCGAGCATGATTTCTATCAGACCTTTTAATGATAGAGATAATCAAAGAATGCTTGAAATCGAAAGGCTCTGTCCGCAAGGCGATGAAAAATGTGCAATGGGTGTGGATAAGAAGGATATGATTGCCCGTTATGAGATGTATGATAACTGGGATGTACTTGTGGCAGAAAAGGACGGAAAAGTCGCTGGCTGGATTGGTTTAACCATAAAAATAACACCCGAACAAAAAGGAAAGTATGCCTACATTACTGAAGTGATGGTTGATCCGGCTTTTCAAAGGGCAGGAATTGCCACGAAGCTTATTAAAGAGGCGGAAAAAAAGGCTCAAGAAATGGATGTGGATTACGCCTATTGTTATATTTATGAACCAAACAAAGCCTCTCAGTTTTTATTTGAGAAGATAGGATATTCCAGGATGAGAGGCATCAAATTTCCAGTGATATCAACTTATAAGAAACTTGATGAGTCTTCAGAATATTCGATAAAATCTATAGATAGAGAAAAGATTGGAGATGCAACAGGTCTTATAAACGAGTATAACTCAGGGTCTGTGCACTTCATGCCGTTTACGGATCAAACTTTTGAGTCACGCTTGAGATTTATTCCTGGATATGGACCGGAAAACTTCTGGGTGGTCAGAAACAAAGAAAACAAAATCGCGGCCTGTGCCGGGTTATGGGACAGCTCGGAACTGGCTCATTTATACTATGCCAGAGAACCGACAGCAATGAAGGTAATGAAATCGATTTTTGGAGCCTTGAGCCATATTACGAAAGTACCAGAGTTTCCAGCTGAAGGAGAGCACTTCAAGGTCCTTTATATTGTGGACTGTGCATTCGATAAGAGGCAACCCAATGCAATGCTGGCACTCCTCAGGCATTTGAATAATATCTCAATTGACAGGAGACAGGATTTTCTGATGGCTATGACAGACCCTGAAGATAGTCTTCTTGAAGTAATGAAAAAACTAAAACCGCAGACTGAAACCTGGAATGTGTTTGCCAGATCTTTCGAAGGGGATTTGCCGAATTTCAGTCCTTTTTATGTAGATATCAGAGATATTATCCCCTGAAGGATAAAGTGAGATAGAAAAAAAGAAGGATAAAGAAATATAAAAATATAGAAAAATAAGAAAGATAAAGCAAATTGACCGTTTTTCAGAAACCTATTAGATTTATTATTTGGGCAGCATATCTCCAGGGAAACTCCTGCAGGGATGAGTTTCATAGGTAAAGATTCCAGCTTTTACGGCAGGGTCATCATCCATTATTTTTTTGGTTTCTTCTTCACTTGTACTGAAAATCCCGATTCCTTTTATTTCTGTCTCGTCGTCTATAGGGCAGACGATTGCCAGTTTTCCTTCTTCTCGAAGAGAGAAATTTCTTCTCACATGTTCCCAGATTATTTTTTCAGTTTCTGGATTGCCTTTATTTTGAGCAGCCTTCAGAATTACGATGGTGTAACCTCGAGTTCTCAGTATCATCTGTTTCATATATTCGTCAGTAATTAACATGAGTGATTCCTCCGGAAATAATTATTGATGAATAAGAGTTGTTTAAAGAGAGTTATTAACCTTCAGTTTGTGATTCCATATTATTTTGAAAGCAAAAGCAGCTAAAATACATGCAGGGAACCCAGGCAAAAAAGATATATGAGCTGAAATATATAATATCACCAGAATATTTCAGCGGCAGGTATAATTTTCAGTCGTACGGGGGGTAAATATGGATAATAAAGAAGATCAGAGAATGATAGGGGTCTGCCCAAACTGTGGAAAGCCTTTCAGGATAGAGTCGGAAGGCGGTGGGGAAGAATGGCGCTACTGTGCTGAAGTCTGCATAAACCCCGCAGCAATACCAACAGGAGCAAGGTTGATGGCAGATCAGGCTACGTTACGCTTTGTAGATGGCAATATGAATGAGTATATTCGAGAGGACTACATTAAAACCCACGGCATTGATCCTCTGCCTATATGGAAAGCGATGGAAAAGTGGCGCGAAGAACAGATGGAAAAATGGAAGATATGAGTTTAATGTTTGTTAATTTTTAAATTATTTTTATCTTTTTTATTTTCCGACTTCCTGAGTTCTATAATCAATTCTCTAAATCCTTTATTATGCCTGTTTTCAATTATGCTCATCTCTCCTAGTTGAAAAGAGAATGTAATAACCAATATACGGAACTCGTGAGTAAGATCAATAAAAAGGAACGGACCAGGGAAATAATCAAACATTTTTTTTTCAGTTGCCTTTAAATCCCATAAAATTCCTACTAATCCTCTGATCGATGTGGCACGGAGAAAACAATTTGAAAAGCCCCTGCACGGGGACAAGGAAAGCGTGCGCTTTGCAACCCCTGAGCCCATTGCCCGCTACAGGGCACAGCGCCTGAGAGCGAAAACTCTTGCTGATATTAGCTGCGGGATAGGAGGGCAAACTGTCTTTTTTGCGCAGCAATGCGAGTTCGTATATGCAGTGGAAATTGACCCTAAGAAAATAGAGTATGCAAAACAGAACTGTGCGATGTACGGGCTTGATAATGTAAAATTCATCTGCGGGGATGCTCTTGACCCGAAAGTAATCGAGCAGATTCCGGAAGTAGACGTTGTTTTTTCAGACCCATTCCGTCCTGCCGAAGAGGATGAGAGACATGTCTCAAGCCTTGAACCAGGGATTCCGAATGTGCTTTCCGCCTATGGAGAAAAAACAAAAAATTTCGCTTTTGAAGCCCCACCCCAGATGCCGCCGGAGAGGATTCCTTTTGACTGCGAAAAAGAGTATATTTCCCTGGACGGGCAGCTTAATCGTCTGACCCTTTACTTTGGCGGGTTGAAGCAATATGACAGGCTTGCTGTTGCTCTCCCTGCAGGTGAAGGGCTGGTTTCAAAGAGCGGGTTCCTCCCGCAAATAAGGGAAACGGAAAAAATGAAACTCTGTGCTTATGAACCCGAACCTTCTGTGGTTGCAGCAGGACTTCTGCCCGAGCTTGTTGAGTCCATGATGCAGATGGCAGGACCAATTACCGGATCCTTTGAACTTTTCAGGGTGGATAAAAAGAGACTTTTGCTGACTTCGGATGCTCTGATAAAGCAATCAATGATAAAACACCATTACTTAGTTTTGAGAGTTTCCCCCTTCGAACCCCGTGAGATTAACAAATTCTTGAAGGACAGGAACGTCGGAAGCGTTGTGCTACGGGCAGGTGTGAGGCCTGAAGAGTACTGGGAAGTCAGAAATGAAGTAGAAAAAGGACTTGAAGGTAAAAAAACCATACACCTCTTTGTGAAAGATGGGAATGCAATCCTTTGTGAAGTGTTATTTAACTGAAATTTAGCCGAAGCGGTATTTAAAATTCGAAAAAAAAGAATGAACCGAGTTTTAAACCCGGTCTATTTTTGGCTCAATCAAAACTGATTGAGCTTTTTAATTTACTGGTTTAATTTACTGGTTTTAATTTACTGGTTTTAATTTACTGGTTTTAATTTACTGGTTTAGTTGACCTGACTTCAAATTGATCTGATTGACCTGCATTCTCAGGCTTCTTTGCAGGCTGCCTCTTTCACAAGTTCAAGTCCTCTGGAAAGAGCATCCTGAATTCTTGTAGGATCGGTTCCTCCGCCCATTGCAAGGGCAGGTTTCCCGCCTCCACCTCCGCCGACTATTTTCGACATTTCACGGACGAGGCTACCGGCATTGATTCCACATTTTATGGCTTTGTCTCCGACAGATGCTACAATCTTTACTCCTTCAAAATCGCTCACAAGAAGAGCAATTGCATTTTCGTTTTTGAGGAGTTCAGTCGCGATCTTCTGCAGTTCGAGGGAGTCAGCTCCTGAAATCTGTTCGGCAACGACTTTGAGACCTGCAATCTCGGAAGCGTCCCCGATCATTCTGTAAACTCTGGAGCGGGCAAGCTCTTCTTTGAGCCTTTCGTTTTCTTTCTTAAGGTCTTTCCATTCTCCAAAGAAACGCTCCACACTTACCGGGAGATGTTCCGGAGGCACGCTCAGCGTCTTTGCAGAGTCAACCAGAAGAGATTCGATTTTTTGCATTGCACGCACAGCTGCGGCCCCGGCTGCAAATTCTATTCTCTCTACACCGTCTTGAATTCTCTCGGTTTTCAGGATCTTGATAGGTCCGATAATGCCTGTGCTCAGGCAGTGGGTTCCACCGCAGGCTTCAACGTCATCTCCGACCTTTACGATTCTGATCTTGTCTCCTGGAGGCACTCCACCCTGATAAAGTCCGAAACCGTATACCTGCTCCGCTTCAGTCCTGGGCAGCCATTCCGTAACCACACGCTTGTTTTCCATAACCGTGCGGTTAGCCAGAAGCTCAATCTGTTTTATTTCCTGAGGCGAAATGTGCTTGTAATGGGAAAGGTCAAGCCTCGAATGGTCTTCAAACTTCTGGGCACCAGCCTGCCAGATATGTTTTCCAAGAACCTTTCTTGCTGCATCGTTTACGATATGAGTTGCTGTGTGGTGCCTTGCAAGAGCCATTCTGCGCTTTTCATCAACCTTACCGGTAATAATGTCACCTTTAGTTATCGCGAGCTCCCTTCCCGGGTTTTCAATCGTGTGTACGATTACTCCCTCGTAAACCTGAACATCCACTACTTTGTAAACAGTATCATCAGCAATGATAGTTCCGATATCTGCAGGCTGACCTCCACCTTCTGCATAGAAGAAAGTGTTGTCCAGCACAATGTGGTTGTCAAATACATCAAGGACAACTGCCTCGAATTCCAGGCGAGTGGGCTCGTCATAGAAGCGGCGCTTGGTTTTGGGCAGGTGTTTGAGCCTTTCTGCAAAAGGAATTACTTCTTCTTCCTTTTCTTCAGCCTTGTTGTGCAGTTCACCAATTATCGAATAGAAGTTGTCAGGGAACTCTACACTTACCCCTATCTCGGCTGCAACCTCTTTTGCCATCTCTGGAGGAATGCCGTGAGAGTCGTAAAGCTCGGTTAACTGGGACAGAGGAATTTTCTCGCCTGTCTTTTTGAAATGTGATGCCGATTTCTGGATAATCCTGCGGCCCCTTTCCATAGTTGCATTAAACTTTTCTTCTTCAGACTCCAGAATGTCCTGAATAACAGGGAAGTTTTCTCTGAACTCGGGGTATTCGGGCATGTTCTTAATATGCATGTCCACAATTTCGGAAAGCGGGGTCCGGATATCAAGATCTTTCATCATGCGCAGGGTCCTTCTCAGGACAAGGCGTGCAAGGTATCCTGCTTTAACGTTGGAAGGAATAATTCCGTCACCGAGCATAAAGGTAAGGCAGCGAGTATGGTCAGTTATTGCATAGACTTTTTCTACGGGCTCCATAATAGCCGAGAGTTTATCCACTGTCATTCCTATGCTTGAGGCGACCTTTTTCCTGAGCTCCATCAAGTTTGCCTTTTCACTGACATCCATAACTGTCATTCCTATGCTTGAGGCGACCTTTTTCCGGAGCTCCATCAGGTTTGCCTTTTCACTGACATCCATAAACCCTGCAAGTCTGGCATTCTGTGCCAGAATGTTTGCATATTCGGAGTCATCCAGCTCGTGTTCAAGTCCTGCAAGTCCCATTAGCTCGTTTACTATTCCAGGGAAAAGAGCATCATAAATTGTGGGAGAGCCCCTTGAAGCCCAGACAAAACGCTCAAGACCGTATCCGGTATCTACGATATAATTGTCCATCTTCGAGTAGGTCTCGCCTTTAATCAGGATATCTCCTTTTTTGTCAGTCTTCAGGTCCATGAAGACAAGGGTTGCGAGCTCAAGCCCGTGCACGATAACTTCAACACAGGGTCCTGCATTACCCCCACCTGCCCAGGGCTCTTCTTTGTATGTTACGGCAAAAGGATTTACTTTGAGGGAGGTTAAGAGCTCATCGCAGAGTTCTATGGTGCGTTCTTTCCAGTAGATCTCATTATCTCTTTTGTTGAACGCATGATGAGCCATCATTTCAAAGTTTGTTAGATGGCGCCCGCTTCTGCCCACGGAATCGAGATCATTTAACCTGATACAGGGCTGGGAAATCGTCAGGGGATTTGCAGGAGGAGGCACCTGTCCTGAAGTTACAAAGGGCTGGAAGTCTGCAATTGATGCTATAGTAAGGTAAATATCATCTCTCCAGCGGGCGACCACAGGGTAGCGGTCAATCCTTGTATGCCCTCTTGCTTCAAAGAAGGAGAGATAATATTCGCGCATCTCTGAGATATTAAACTCCCTGGAAAACACAGGGCTTCCTATGAAGGAATAAGGATCGCAGGGCGCATCTCCGCATGTATTTCTTTCAGGGTCGCGTGTCCAGAAGAATTTGCCACATTTCTGGCACTGTTTCCGGACAAAACCGTTGTTTTTGAAAAAGTCAAGTTGATACTCATCTTCAAGCATAGTAATCACTCCGGATGGTGGGTATAATCTGCCCCGCTGCATTTTGAAACAAAAAGAAAGCAGAGGTGTCCCAGCACAACCGTTTCAGGGGGGGTTCAGGCATTTTTAGTGCTATATGATGATCCCGGTTGAATTATCATTTAATTTTCAGGTACAGCGGTATGAAATCAATCTCATAGTAATGAAACTATGTCGGTTCGTGTACGAATAAACATTTACAGATAGCCGTTTTTCGAGGTAAGTTTACGTTAATACTGAGGAAATATATAATAATGCCACATAATAATTGGAACTTAAATAAATCCGCAATTACAAACCTTAACTATTAGAGGCACTTCTACAGAAAAAGCTTATTCTTCATTATAAAAGATAGGAGTATGTCCTTTAATCCTGAGGATAATATCTTAGCTGTATAACAGCCGGAAAAATAAGGTCTCAGGGAGGAGGTTAAAGGAGTACAATTCTTTTGCTAATATACTGCCAATTGTACTACTTTTGACCAGAAACTTCAGTTAAACAGAGTTAATTAACATCATTTGCTTAAATATCATTTTTTTAAACAGAGTTAATTAACATCATTTACTTAAATATCATTTTTTACGTTTTAAGCATACTATTTTTAAAGTACCTTTTTAAAGTACAGCTAAATACAGCTGTTATTTATCTGAAATACTACTTAAGAAATCTGCTCCCTGAGCGAACCTGCTCGCCGGGAGCTATTATCTATATAGTACTACTGTCCTGCCGCGTACGTCAATAAGTGTGGATCTTGTAGCTTCAGCAAGCTCGTCCGCAATAGCTTTCAGGTCCTTTCCTTCTTCTGCGCTTTTCAGTACCTTGACCTTTACAAGCCTGTTAGCTTTTATCTGCTTGTTAAGCTCTTCGATTAAAGTATCGGTAACCCCATTCTTTCCAACATTAAGAATAGGACTTATTTTGCTTGCATCGGATTTCAGCTGGTATAATTTTTCTTTATCCATTGCCCTTCCTCATATCGCTAATGATTAAACTCGCCTGCCGGATTATAAAAAGCTCACATCGAGGTAATAAGAAATATACGGCATCAATGAAATAGCTCTCTCCTCGGAGCCAGTTTACCCTTAACTATAATTTCACCCATTCTCACCAGCACCTATATCAAAGTTTCCCGGTGAGGCCTTTCAAGCTACAACCGGGTCAGGTCCCTTTCAATTACCCACTTTTTGTCTTTTTTCCAGGCTTTTTGTGCTTATAGATCCGGAATCCGGACAGAGGTTCCAAACAATTTCGACATCTTTATCATCGGTTTGACATTCATTAACGGTATAGAGAATCTAGAGAATTATAACCGGAAAATAAACCTCTCATCTACCTCCGGGAGGCGACATAAATGAATCCCAACTTGCTTGATTTAGTCCTGTTTTCAGAGAAAAGAAAAGCTTTTCTCTTGCTCCTGAAGGAGGGACCAAAGAATTCCCAGGAGATCCTTGACAGACTTCAGGTTCCAAGAACCGCTCTCCTCCCTCAGATAAAAAAACTGAAAGAGCAGAGCCTTGTGGTCCACGAAGAAGGAGTATATCGTCTCAGCCTGATAGGAGAGATTATTATGGAAAAAATGGAGCCTCTTCTTGATACGCTTGAGATCTTTGAGAAAAGTGAGAATTTCTGGGCAGATAGAAAACTGACACCTGTTCCCTCTCATCTTATGAAAAGAATCAGCGAACTTGGGGACTATCACCTGATGGAACCGGACCTGAGCCATACTTTTGACCTTAACCCTGAGTTTGTAAATCATGTGTCGAACTCAGAGCATATCTTTATGTTTCTTTCCTACTTTCATCCTCAGTTTCCCGCTTTCTTCCTGGACCTTGCCAGAAAAGGCGCTGAGATTTCACTTATCCTGAGCGATTCTGTGTACTTACGGTTTACAGAGGACTTCAAACAGGAAAAAGAAAATCTGTTCAGAATTGAGAATACATGTCTCTTTATTCTCGACAAAAAACAGGCGGATATTCCTGCAGTTGTTGTATCTTCGGATAAAATTATGCTCCTCGGGTTATTTAATGAAAGCGGAAGGTTTGACCGCCAGTATGTAATAAGCTTTGAACCCGAAGCAATCGAATGGGGAAAAGACTTATTCGAATACTTTAGAGATATGAGCAGGGAGGTAAAATTAGAGAAAAAAGAGACTAATGGGGGCTAATATAATTGTAAGAACGAAACAATAAGACTTCGAATTAAAACAGAGTTATGCGGAGAATTATAAATCATTGATTTCCGGGCTATTCTTGAGTTCTCAGTTATTCTTCAATTTCTAAATCATGTTAACTCCTGGTTATTTAAATATTCCTGATTTAGAATCATTTAAGTTTTTTTAGAGTAATTTTTAAAAATATTTTTAGATATATTTTAAAATAATTTTAAAGTCTTCTTAGAGTTTCTTAGATGAATTTTTAAAAAGACTGTTTTAACCATCATCTTTTAGAAGATCCCGAGGTACTTCATTAGATTTAAATATTAGGTATACCTAAATATGGCTAAAAAAGAAATTTAGGCTTACCTAAAAAATGCGAGTTAAAGTATGAAACTGCCACTTATCTGTCCTGAAAAGGAATGCTGCCGTGGTAAAAAGGAATGCACGCCAGGGAAAGGGCTTCCCAAAATCGTACTTATAGGAAACCCTAACGTGGGAAAAAGCAGCCTTTTCAATTCACTTTCCGGAAGCTATACCGTAGTTTCCAACTATCCCGGAACTTCTGTCGAAATCAGCCGCGGAAAAGGCAGGATAGAAGATCGGGAGTATGAAATCATTGATACGCCCGGGATGTATTCCCTTCTTCCTGTAAGTGAAGAAGAAAGAGTATCTCAGCGCCTGCTCCTTGAAGAGAAAGCTTATGTCTGCCTGCATGTAGTGGACGCAAGAAACCTGAGGCGCATGCTCTCTTTCACACTCCAGCTCCTTGAAGCCGGAATTCCCCTGATTCTTGTCCTGAATATGATGGACGAAGCCGAGGAAAGGGGAATAAAAATTGACATACAGGGACTCAGCAAAACCCTGGGAATTCCTGTGGTGGGTACGGTTTCAAGCGAAGGAAAAGGGATTGAGGAACTCAAAACCTCAATCATGGAATTTACTCATAATAAAAATGAAAGGTTCTCGCAGGAAATCGATTACGGACTAACAGTAGAACCTTACATTTCAGAAATGGAAAGCCTGCTGGAAACTGCGGAAGAAACCGGAATATCAAAAAGGTCTCTTGCCCTCCTTCTGCTTCAGGAGGACAGGACAGCACTTGATTCCGCATGCAGCCCTGAAAAGGCATATAAGGATAAAATTGAAAAAATTGAAAACGAGAGAAGTGAAAACGGAAGGAGTAACAGCGCGAAAATTAATAGCGAAAGAGATAGCTTTGAGAAGATTCAGAAGCTTGCAGAAATAGCCTCTGAAAAGGCTGGAATTCCTCTGTCTTACCTGTTCACTCTCAAGCGGCAGGAGCTTGTAAACGGAATAGTGGAAGAGGTAATGGAAATACGGGATATGGAAAAAGGCAGGAAGAAAAGTGAGGCTGATGAAAAACAGACCGGTCAAAAAGTAAAAACTGATAAGAAAGAAAATTCCAGAAAAAGGGTCCTGCTCGCAGAGAATATCGACAGCGTGCTAACTCATCCTTTGTTTGGGATTCCGGTGCTGCTGCTTGTCCTTTACTTCGGACTTTACCGTTTCGTGGGCGTTTTTGCGGCAGGTACTGTTGTCGACTTTCTGGAAAACACGGTATTCGGAGAGCACATAAACCCGCTGGTCACCGAATGGTTTACATCCCTTGTGCCCTACCCTGCCCTGCAGGACCTCTTTGTAGGGGAATACGGGATATTTACTCAGGCTGTAACCTATGCAATTGCCCTTATCCTGCCGATAGTAGGAGCTTTCTTCCTTGTATTCTCAATCATCGAAGATACGGGCTACCTTCCGAGGCTGGGCCTGCTTCTGGATGGAATGTTTAAAAAAATAGGTCTCAGTGGGAGGGCAGTAATTCCGATGGTCCTGGGTTTTGGCTGTTCCACAATGGCTACTATGGTTACTCGAACACTTGAAACGAGAAGAGAAAGGCTAATCTCAACCATTCTGCTGGCTCTTGCTATCCCCTGTTCGGCACAGCTTGGTATCATTCTTTCAATCCTTTCCAAAAACCCTGACGGACTACTCATCTGGGCAGGCGTGGTAGGGCTTGAATTCATATTCATAGGATACCTGGCTGCCAGACTTCTGCCTGGAGAAGCCCCTACATTCATACTTGAAATGCCTCCACTGCGGGTGCCGCGTCTTTCAAACATAGCTATCAAGACCTACTCAAGAATGCACTGGTACTTCCTGGAAGTCCTGCCGCTTTTCGTAGTCGCAAGCGTGCTGATATGGATAGGCAGGCTAACGGGTCTCTTTGCCCTCGCCCTGAAAATAATGGAATACCCTACAGTCTGGATAGGCTTGCCCTCCAGTGCCGCCGATGTTTTCCTTTTCGGCTTCTTCAGGAGGGACTTCGGAGCAGCAGGGCTTTACGGAATGCATGATGCAGGGCTATTGACAGGCGTTCAGCTTGTGGTTGCAGCAGTGACCCTGACACTCTTTATGCCTTGCATTGCCCAGTTCATGATGACAGTAAAGGAAAGAGGATTTAAAATGGCATTTGCAATCTCAGCGTTTATTTTCCCATCTGCCTTCCTTGCAGGTTTTATTGTAAATACCCTGCTAACAGCACTGGGGGTGAACCTGTGAACTGCCCCCTATGCGGAAACAAATTTGAAAAAGCAAACGAATCAAAATGTACAGGCTGCGGAAAGCTGCATAACTGCAACAAGCAGTGTTGCCCTTCCTGTGGCTATGAACTTGTAAAAGAAGCAAAAGTGATACAGCTTATAAGGAGTCTCTTTAAATGATATCTAAAAACCCAATCTCCCTTAATGCCGCTCTGAAAACCACTACTCTTTCCGCAATGGAACCTAGGAAAAAAGGAAAGATATCTCACCTGGATACGAAAAACACGGGGATTTTGCAGAAGCTTATAGCAATGGGTATCCTGCCCGGTATGCCTGTAACTCTGCTCAGGAATTCTCCATCATACCTCTTTGAGGTAGACCAGACCAGGTATGCTGTGGACAGGGAAATTGCAAATCATATTTATGTGAGCTACTGAACCGATACCCGGGCTTAAAGAAAAAACCTAACCCGAAAAACGGTAGAAAAACAGGTAGAAAATTGGGTGAAGAGGAAGAATTTATTCCTTCACATGCCTTACAATGTGCCCGGCTTCAGGAATAATAATTTTAGAAAGGGCAAGCTTCACCGCGTTTGGCGACCCTGGCAGGCAGAATACAGCCTTTCCTTTTATTACACCTGCCGAAGCCCTGGTTAGAATTACCGAAGTCCCAATTTCTTCAAGGCTTTTGTACCTGAAAAGTTCCCCGAAACCAGGGATTTCTTTTTCAAAAAGGGGAGCTACGGACTCTATAGTAAGGTCTTTTGGGGCAAGCCCTGTGCCTCCGCTTGTTATGACGATGTCCGCGGAACTGTTAAGTGCGGCAGAAATGGCATCCAGAAGTGAATTTTTTTCGTCAGGCACAAGCCTGTAAAAAGAGACTTTGTTGCCTGCAGCCTCAAGAAGTTCTTGCATAGCTTTTCCCGAAAGGTCTTCCACCTCATCAGGAGAAACTGAATTTCCGTATTTCTCATACCTTGAGGTTGAAATTGTAATTAAAGCGAAAGAAAAAGATTTTTTAGCGTCTTTTTTGTGAATTTCTGGCGTGGATTCTTTCATGAAAATATCATTCTCCGATAGATTCAAATTATTTTCTTT
>OBLN01000078.1_pt1 | contig 34719 bp, 32 predicted proteins | sample 1519301 | NCBI WGS metagenome assembly OBLN01 (sample SAMEA2452533, study PRJEB22499) | sediment metagenome | reverse complement strand
GAGAAATATCGCGGTGCACGATTTCGAGGTTGCGGCCCTTGCTGTCCTTGGCGGAGCAACGGGCGGGGCGGCGGGAGGCTTGGCAGCGGTTGCCTGCGGCCCCGGGTCGGGTCGTTTGTGTTTCTTGTCCAGCCCCAGGCCGGACAATGTATCCTCGAACTTCTTGGAAAAATCTTCTTCGATTTTTCTGAAGCGTTGCGTGTCGGGTTTTTTCGCCGGTTGGTCGCTCAGCAGGTCGTTGAGACTGGCGTCGATATCATCCGAAGTGATGGCCTTGAATGACGGCGGCTGGTTCTGGTTTTGCGGTATTTCCACGGTCTGGGGTGAAACGGCGACCATGTCTTCGTCGGTCAACGCCAGTACGGCTTCCTCTTCATGTTCTTTTTTCGGCTGGATTTTCGTTGCCGGAGGATTCGGCGGTTGCGCCTGTTTTTGCGGCGGCTCGGGGGAAGTGACAGCGTCTTCGCTTTCGACTTTTTCAATGATGTCGCCGAACAGGTCTTCGGAACTGAAGCGGTCGGATTCCACAGCCGGAGCCTCCTGAATGGAAGGCATCTTGGACGTGTCCGCTACGGGGAATTCCATGGTGGCCTCAGGGGCGGCCGCGGACTGGGACTGGTTATCCATGTCCAGCAATTCAAAGACGCGCTTGCGCAGGGTGTCCGGGTTCAGTGGTTTTTGAAAAAAGTCATCGGCGTTGTACTGGGTGATGGCCTGGCGTTTGTACTCCATTTCCTTGTAGATCCCGCTCATGATGATGACATGTGTGGAAGGGTATTGGTCGTGGATGAATTGAGAGAGGTTGAACCCGTGGAATTTGGGCAGCATCGCCGCCGTAATCACCAGGTCAAATGTGCCCCGGGACAACTCGTCGCGCGCCTTCTGCCCTTCATCCACCACAATGAGGTCAAAAGCCGACGGAGGGAAGGTGTCACGGATCAAATCCACCGTCCGCGCATCGTATTCAACTACCAGAATCCGTTTCTTCATATTCCTTTCTCCAACGTAAGCCTCATTATACCCAAATTTGTTTCAGAATGAAAAGCGGTTCAACGAATTTCATCATTCCCGGATTCAAGATAATCCGCGAGTATCTGATTGTGATCAAAAGCCAGCGTGCGACCAGGCGCTCGCGGTGATACAATCGCAATTTCGCCGGCGTCGTCGCCGGCTCGGGGAATACCGATGCCGACCGCAGTGAACACGACGGATATGGTATGGCGGCGGGGGTCGCGGTCCGGGTCGGAATATACGCCGAACAGCTTCAATTGATCCAACTCCAGGCCGGTTTCTTCGCGGACCTCGCGACGGACTGCGGCCTCTACGGTCTCTCCCCATTCCACGAAGCCGCCGGGAAGGGCCCATCCGTAGGGCGGAAATCGCCTTTCGATCAACACAATGCCGTCCTCAATGGCAATTATCGCATCTACGGCCGGGACGGGGTGTTTATGCATTCAGATCGGGATGGTGTTGACGCAGAATCAGCAGCTTTCCCCGCACCTTGATGCCCATGGGCAGCAGAATCACCAACAGCAAGGCGGAGACCAGGAAAATGAACCAGGTTCGCGCAAAAGGAATGCCGAACCAGGTGAGCGCGAGCCCAATCAGGGGGATGGTTGTGGTGATACCGATCAAAATCAAATCGATCCGGTTCCACCTGCGCAGCAACTCAGAGATTGTCATGTCGTCACGGACAAGGCGGGAGGAGTAGTAGACGGTTTTGCGGGCCGCCAGGATAATGACCATGATCAGGATGATCACCAGGACCGAGATTCCAAAAAGAGATTCCAGCGTACGCGCCGGGAAAAGGGGTTCGGGGGCAATCAACCTGGATAGCAGGGCGCATAGCGCCACGATCAACAGCGCAGATACACCCGCCCGGATGGCGGGTCGGGTATGCAAACGGATGGCCTGACGTTCTTCCCGATCTCTCTCGAACTCGGTGGTCATGGCAAGGTTGTACCATCCCCGGCAGGCGATGTCAAGAACGGTCAGACGGTGCGGTCCGGCTGATGGATCAAGACGTTTCCGGGATAGCGGAAGGGGGAAGGACGGCGGTTGAGCAGGGATGGCTCACCCGCCCAGATCACGATCCCTTCCCGCGCGGTGAGGTTGAGCAGGGGGATGTCGCTGAGGCTGTCTCCGGCGCTGACCAGGGGTGCGCGATCTTTCAATTCCCGCTGGTACAGCTCGACCTTGCCCTGAGCGTACGGAATGGGCAGGGTCAGGTCGGGTGTGAAAATCTCTTTTCCGTCGGGACCGACGCCGATGACGGGAAGGATACCCCAGCAATGATCGGCGGCAATGTCCAGAAATTCCGCGGCCAGGGTACGGACCGTAACCTGGTTGCTGGCTGAAATCAGAAAGATTTCAAATCCGTTTTCTTCCAGGTAATGTTTCAGCGTTTGCATGACCGGATCGGGTCGGGGAACCGGTACCTGCACGTTATCCGCTTCCAGTTCGCGCTCCGTCCCGTTCATGATGTCGCGGGTGGCTTGCGCCACGTAATCCAGCGGCAAGCCGGCCATGGCCTGTACGACGCGGCAATACGCTTCCTTTCGTTGCCCGGATTCCAGCAATTGCCGGTATTGCGGCCAGGAAAAAGGCAGCGGCGACGAAATACCCGGTAATTCACCGCTTAGAGATCGTCTGCGCAACAGGGTGAAAACCGCGTCACCGATGTCATGGATCAACAAGGTGTTGTCCAAGTCAAAAACAGCGATACATGAGTCTTCATGCAGCCTGGTCGAGTTGAGAAGGTGATGGATGCGGTTTATCCAGGCTTTTTCAGGAGAAGACGCGGCCGGACCTGACCCGGCAGATTCCATGCTCATGGCGCAGGCTCGGCGGGAGTCGGAATCCCGCTACTGAGTTTGCTCTTTTGGATACGGATCGCGAGTAGTGATCCCGGACGGTCTGATCTGATAATGATCCGGTTCTGAATCCTCACGGCTATATCACACGGTTGATCCCGGCGCCGCCTGGATTCAGCGGCGCCGGGGTCAACGTATCCGGGTGGTGGTTTCAGGTTTTCAATACTACCGCGGCCGCCGGTTCCAACACCTGGAACGTGAATGATTCGGTGATAAAGAGGTGGACCATTTCACGCTGGTCGGACTTGTAGCCGATCGAGAGGTCCTGGCCGACGGTCAGGTGAAAGTCACCGCCGCGGCCGGAAAGCAGCAATCCCCCCTCGATGGCCGGGCTCCAGGCGATTGAGCCTTCCAGGAGTCCGGAAACCCGTTGATTGAGAGGATATCCGCGCTGATCGCCCTGTTGCAGCAATTGGTAGGCCTGGGTGCCCAGTACCAGGTGGTAGGGGCCGCCGATGCCTTCCTGCTGCAAGTTCAGGATGGCGGACTCAACACCCTCCATGAATCCGTCCGGCAAAGGGGGGAAATCGATTGCGGGGTGGGGGGAGCTGGGAATAATGCCGTTGATTCCCGCTCCTTCGATGCCGTGATAAATGGCGGTTTCCTCAAAGCGGGCCATCTGGCGGCAGGCGGTTTCCAGGGGGGCCAGGTCCGGATTGCGCACCCCCCGTTCCAGGTGCTCCAGTTCTTCCATGGACAGCGTGAAATCGACGCGGGCCTCCAGCAGGGGCTGAGCCTGGCGCAGACCCCAACGCACGCCTTGAACCGGTTTGTCCGCCAAATCCAGGCTCACGCGCCCCAGGTTGACGGCGGCCAGGGTCCAGCCGGAAGGACCCTCAAAATCAACCAGTTTACGCGCGGACAGATTGCCGCGCAGGGTCTTGCGGGCTTGTTCGTCTATTTCATTCCAGGCCTGACTCCCCAGTGGAGCCATGTTTCGTTTCAACAGATCGCTCATTTTGATCCTCCCTGTTTTAAGTTTCCGATTCCCAGGCTGCCGCTTGCCGGCGGCGGATTGCTCCCGGAACCTTCTTCCTGTTCACCTTCTTCAATCTCGGTGATCGAGCCGGATTGGAAAAGGTAGGTACGCAACTCGGTTTCAAATTCAGGGATCTGGCGGCGCAGCCATTCCAGAACCATGGCTGCGTGCTCGATCTCTTCGTTGCGGTTGTGGATCAAAATTTTCTTCAACTCATTGTCGCTGGCGACATCCGCCCGCTGGTTGTACCAGTCAACGGCTTCCAGTTCTTCACACAAACTGGCGAGCGCGCGGTGGATATTTTCGGCTTCCGGTGAAAGCCCGGATTCATGATAAACCGTACTCATGGTTTGCCTCCTTTTTATGCATTACTGCCATGATTGTAACAAAGCGCAATAATCGGTGCAAATCAGAGTTTAGTACAGAATGTGATCACCATGGTTCCGCCATTCGTGGAACAATTGCAGGCATGATGATCGTTCCAGGGATATGCGCTCCAGCAGGATCGTGGAAGGTTCATCCCGGATCAGGGCATAAATTTGGCGGTCGGAAAACCCGATTTCTTCGGCGTCATTGCGGGTACAGCCGAAATAGAGGCGGGGAATACGCGCCCAGGCGATGGCTCCCAGACACATGGGACATGGTTCGCAGGTGGTGTACAGCACACAATCATCCAGGTGGGGACGGTCGAGAACTCCGGCGGCACGGCGAATGGCCAGGATTTCGGCATGGGCCGTGGGGTCTTTTTGCCGGAGAACCTCATTGTGCGCGCTGGAAACAACCGAGCCGTTCCGTACAAGCACCGCGCCGAACGGGCCGCCATGTCCGTTACGGATTCCCCGCAGCGCTTCTTCGCGGGCCAGGCGCATGAAATCATCGTTCGCCATCGATCTCACTCTCCCTGACCGGCGCGGCGGATGCGGGTGGTGGGGCCCAGCAGGATCACGATGTCTCCGGTCCGGAAAACTTCATCCGGACCCGGGTTGAAACGCATGTCCGCTCCGCGCCGGATCGCTACGACCATGGCTTCGTACCGTTCACGCAGTTGTGACCGGCGCACAGACTTGCCGTTCAGATCCGAATCCGGCTCGATGATGATTTCTTCCAGGGACAGGTCCAGCATACCGGGTTGAGACACGATGTCCATCAGGTCTACGACGTTGGGTCGCAGAACGCTGTTGACGATGCGTTTGGATGAAAGCAGGTTCGGTGCGATAACGCGGTGGGCGCCGATCCGGCGCAACTTGACCTCGTTCTGGACATCAAGTGCGCGGGCGATGATGGTCAAGCCGGGATTCATTTCCTTGACCGTGAGCACTGCGAACAGGTTTTCCGCGTCTGTGGACAGCAAGGCGATGAATGCACGGGCGGTGCGAATGCCGCATTGTTCCAGCACATCCTCATGGGTTGCGTCCGCCCGTATCACCCTGTGTCCCCGTTCTTCGGCCAGGGCGAAACGTTGTGGATCCGGATCGATGATCAGGCAATCCAGGTCATGATCCGATAATTCCCTGGCCACGATCTCGCCCATGCGCCCGTATCCGGCGATGACGATATGGTTTTTCATGTTTGACAGGGCTTTCATGCGTCTTCTCCCGAGAACACTGCGCACCCGGCTTTCCACACCATGCTCCACCACCGTGGAAGCAATGGAAAAAACCAGGCCCAGGCCGCTGAGAATCACGAAGATGGTAAAAGCCTTCCCGGCCCGTGAGAGGGGAAAAACTTCGTGATAACCAACGGTTGTAATGCTGATCAATGTCATGTACAGCGAATCGCCGATCGTGGCCTGCTCGATCAGCATGTACCCCACGGTGTCCACCGCCAGCAGCGCCAGCAGCAGCATGGTCAGAATCGTCATCCGTGAAGTCTTTTTCATAGCGATTCCATTTTAGCAGAAGCGAAAATAGTGGGAAAGGAAAGCCTATCCCTTTATTCCGGTGTTTTGCGGCACGGGATCAGCCAGGTGGCGGCCAGGGCGGTTGCCCCTGCGACCAGGAATGTGAGCAGGCGCGAAGTGATCACCTTGTCCATGCCGCTGGAGATCCACGAAATCGTAAATAGCATTCCCACAATGATCGTTGCCAGAGCGGCCCGGCCGTGAAAGCGTTTCCAGAACAAAGAGAGCAGGATAACCACGGAGAACGTGCCGCCGATCCCCGCCCAGACATAGCTGACCAGGGTGAAAATCAGTTTTGAAGGTGAGAAAAAAGCCAGGATCAACGCCACCAGCGCCAGCAGCGCGGTGATCACGCGCGAACGCAGCAGATTGTCCGCGTCGTTTCCTTTTTCCTTTCGGGCCGGCTTGATCAGGTTTTCATTCAATTCCGTGGCGGAAAGGATCAGCAGTGAATCGGCGGTTGAGATCATGGCTGCAATGGCCCCGGTGATCAGAACGGCGGCGATGGCGGGTGGAAAGATTTTCAGCATGACCGCGGGCATGACGTATTCCTGGTCCTGTAATCCGCCGGGACCGAATATGGCCAGCCCGATCCAGCCGAGGGAAAGGGCGCCGATATAGGCCACCACGGTCCAGGCGATGCCGATGTTGCGTGCGCGCCTGGCCTGGCGGGCGGAACGGATGGCCATGAAGCGCATGCTCAACTGGGGCTGGCCCCCCAGGTAACCGAAAAACCAGGAGAATCCGGCGGCAATCACGATACCGGCCCCGAATCCCGAGGCCGTTCCCGTCAGTGAGGTGAAGGACGGCCCGGCTTCTGAAAGGGCGCCGCCGATCGAAGCGGCGAACAATCCGGGATGATTGGAAATATAGATGATGCCGACGATGGGTCCGACTACCAGGGCCGTGATCATGACCAGGGCCTGGATGACATCCGTGTAGACCACGCTGCGAAAACCGCCGTAAATGGTATAGGGCACGATGATGAGCGCCGTGATGAGCATCCCCAGCCGGGGATCGATGCCGAACATGGTGTGCAGGGTTTTGCCGCCGCCGAGGAATTGGGCGCCGACATAAAAAAAGAAAAAGAAAACAATGGTGGCGCTGCCCACCATGCGGATTTTATTGCCCACTTCTCCGTGCTTGCGCGCGATGTACTCGGTATAGGTATTGACGTTGAATTTTTCCGCTTCATCGCGCAGACGCCAGGCGATCGCGACCCAGGCGGTGATGATGCCCGCTACGCATCCGATCGCGGTCCAGATTTCGGTTAATCCCGTGGCGTAGGCCGCGCCGGGAAGTCCCAGCAACGCCCAGGAGGATTCACCTGTGGCCCGCTCGGACAGGGCCGCGGCCCAGCCGGGCAGGTTGCGGCCGGCGATGGCGTAGTCGGAGCCGGTTTTGACCTTGCGGCCCTGGTAAAGGCCCCAGAGGATCAACAGGCTGATATAAGTGATCATTACGGCAAGGATCTGAGTGGTCTGGGTTTCCATGTCATCTCCTGGTCATCATGCGGCGATTTCTTCAGGCTTCATGATTATTCTAATGGAAGGCCCGCAGGCTTTTCAAGCCGGAGTTGGCCGCAGGCGGGTGTTTTTTTGGAAGACGGATGGATCCGGGAAGATGGGAAAGAGTCTGGTTGTGCGTTTTTATCCTTTCATTGTATTTTAGATCAAAATCCGGTCGAAAAAGGATTTATTCGCTGCTACAATAAACATCCTGCCGGATCGCTTCGGATCCAGGCATAAGCCGCCGGTATTGTGAGGTGATATGAAGCATCTTTTGCACAGCATTCTGGTCCCGGTTTTCCGTTCGCGGGGTTCCCTGGAGGAATTGGTCCGGAGGGTGGCGCAAACCATGCGCGAGGCCGGGATTGAATTTGAGCTTGTGCTGGTGGATGACGGCAGCCCGGATGACAGTTTTGCTGAAATCCGCCGGCTGGCACTGCGTCATCCTTTTATCCGCGGGTTCCGACTGTCGCGGAATTTCGGCCACCAGGCCGCACTGACCGTGGGACTGCAGCAGTGTCGCGGTGATTTTGTGGCGATAATGGATGATGACCTGCAGGACCCCCCGGAAATATTGCCGGTGTTCTTTTCGCGCCTGTACCAGGACGCGGACGTTGTATACGGAATCCGCCGGCAAAGAAAAGAGAACCTGTTCAAGCGTGCGGCTTTCGCGATTTTTTATCGTTTGATCAGCGCGTTGTCCCGTGTCCGGATTCCCCTTGACGCGGGTGATTTCTGCGCCCTGCGTCGACGTGTGGTGGATGCCATGCTGCAGATGTACGATGCCAACCCCTTCCTGCGCGGCACGCGCGCCTGGGTGGGATTCAATCAGGTCGGTTTGGAATATGAACGCGCTGAACGCGTTTGCGGCAAGTCCGGTTACAGCGTGACCCGGTATGTCCGCATGGCCGTCACGGGGATCATGATGTTTTCCCATGTTCCATTGCGCCTGGCCACGATATCCGGCCTGCTGATCTCCGCCCTCTCTTTCGGCTTCGGCTTGAGCATGTTCGTCAAATGGCTGATCAAACCCTTTGACGTACCCGGATATCTGTCCACGTTCATCGCCATTACCTTCCTGGGGGGGGTGCAATTGATTTCGATCGGCATCATCGGTCATTATCTCGGGTACCTGATTGAGAACAATCGACGCTGGCCGGTGGCGTTCATCGCTGAAGACACGGAAAAAAGCGGGGAAAACAGGCAATCGGACACCGGTAAAGCCTGATCGATAAAAGGAAAAGGTCATGATCAATTCAAACAGAATCCGCAGCCTGGTGTTGATCGGCATCGCTTTGCTGAGCTTCACGATCTGGTTCGCCGACGGGTATTTCCAGTGGGTGAACTCAGACACCGCGGGGGATGCGTACGCGCTCGCGCAGGGAATCGATTTTCCCCGGGCGCTTTTTTCCAACCATGAATACCGCGCGCGTGTTTCAGCCACCATCCTGGCATACATTCCGTTTCACACCGTCGGATACCTTTATCGCGAGTTGAGCGGCGATCCGGTCACGGCGCTTTATGTTTCTCAGGGCGTTATGGCCGGAGGGGTCTTCCTGCTGCTGGTGTTGATTTCCGCGGCCTACGTCTCCACGGCAGCGCCGCTGCGATCGCAACGATTCCTGTTAAGCGCGGCGATGGTATTGCTCTTTGCCATGTGCCTGCCCCCGTTGCCGTTACACAATTCGTTGTCGCTGACCCTGAGGTTCGGGCACCAATCCGTCATGTGCCATTATATCGGTGCCATGGCCATCGTGCTGGCGGCGTTCTTTCCTTTCTGGCGTTACCTGTTTTCCGGTGTATGGCTTGGCCGGCGCGATGATTCGATGTGGAAATGCGGTTTTTATGTGCTGATCACGGCCGCGGTTTTTTCTTCAACCGTAATGATGATCTGGATGGGTATAATGGCGGCTTTCGCGCTGTTGTCGATCGTATTCTGCGCTTTCAGAAACCGGCGCGATCCGGGGCGTGTCCCGGTTACGGAAAAAAAATGGATCCACGACCCCAGGATTTTTCCCCTGTTACTGGTTCTGTTCCTGGTTGTGTTTGCCGTTTGGGTTGAGTCGATGACTGCGCGGGGAGGCGGATCCCTGCAAAGGACGGATTTGATTCAATATATCGGCGTATTTTTCCATTTCCTGGTCAGCCCTTGGGGGCTTGCGATCGCGATGACCTGCATCGCGCTGATCCTGATGATCCGCAGGTGGAATCTGCGTGGAATCAGCTCGGAGCGGCTGGCATTGCTGGCCCGGGTTTTTCCCTGGCTGCTGGCCGCCAACATGGTTTTTTTGTTTTTCATCGGTCTGCCCAGGGTCCGCTACCGTTTTGACGGTTACAACCTGGGGCCGGATACGGCATTGCCCGCGACCTGGTCCATGGTATTGTGGATCATGGCCACGCTGGTGGAATCCTGGCGAACCCGGAGGCTGATCGGCGCGGCTCCAGTACTGGCCGTTCTGCTGCTTTCTAACGCACTGATTTTCCTGGATTTTTCCCCGCAATTCTACGCGTATCAAAATCGTGAAAGACAGAAAAGTGTTTTTCAGACGATTTTCCGGGCGGACAGGCAACTAGCGGTGGATGCGATATTGCCGATTCCGGTCGAAAACGTCGCTTTTACGCCGGCCAAGCTCCAGAAATACACTATCCCGATGCTGCGGGAAGGCGGCGTCATTTCACCGCAGCGGAAAGTAAAGCTTGTTTCCTGGGAAGCGTATGCTTCATGGTCGGGCGTTTTCCTTGCGGAAAACGGCCGCACGGACGGCAAATCGGCTGAAGCGGTACAGCCTTGAATACACAGCGGAAAGCCCGGCATAGCCGGGAATCATTCATGCTGTGCGCGAACACCATGACGGGGCATGATTATTGTGTCAGCGCTCTGCGGTGGGGGATGCGCCGGAGTGTTAATCTGAAGGCAGGTGAAAGAGGAAGCCGGCCCAGTGGTCGCGGCTGAGGCTGGCATCCAGGCAGAGGCGGGTGTCCCAGACAAAGCCGGCCCTGGTAAACAATTCGCGCGCGGCCGCCTCGGTGAGGCGGTAGATGGTGCGACGCACGCGGCCGTCACCCACCTTGGCAAAGTGGACACGGGGAGACAAGCCTTCCTGCATGATGGTCAGGAAGTATCCGCCGGGAGCCAGCAGGTTGCGGATCTGCTCCGCGGCCTCCAAAAGCGAATCCGGCGGCAGGTGGATCAATGAACCGCTGGCAAAAATACCGTCGAATGGTCCCATGCTGATGTCGGGGCGCAGGAAATCCATGACAAGAAATTGTGCTTCCGGTGTGCGTTCCCGGGCCACGGAGATAGATGCGGTGCTGATATCGATCCCGGTTACCCGCGCTCCTTCACGGGCGAGCCGCTTTGATTCATGGCCGGTTCCACAACCCAGGTCCAGAACGCGGGGAGATTGTCCCAGGCGTGCGAGAAAATCACGGATTACCGGCAACAGGACGGGATTGGCGTACCATTCGTCCGCGGAAGCCGGACCCGTCTCGTCGTAGTACTGGATGATGTCGCTGGTTTTCACGCTATTCCTGAGGGTTGCCCTGGTTTATGGAAACAAAGCCTGTTTCCTGAGTAAAATTATATCAGAAGCCGCCGCTCGCGGCAAGTTCATGCGTCCGGCGGGCCCGGCTGCCCGGGAATGCGCAGGGCCGGCAATTTCAGGGTTGGATGGATTTTCCCCGATGTCCGGTTGTATGTGGTTGATCTTTTGCTGACGGACGCTCATAATCAGGTGAGCTTGAGCGTCCGAATGCAAACTGCGGGCGATCTGGAGGGAATGGATCATGAAAAAAATGAATTTTCTGTATTCCGGTATCGTGCTGGTTGTCGCCGGTTACCTGGTGCGCGTGCTGGCATCTCCGCCGCGTGAATTGACCAACATGGATATCGCCTGCAATATCGTTTTTGTGATCGGCGTATTGATGATTCTGATCGGTGTGGTCCTGGAGGAAAAGAAGAAGCGTCGGTTGCGGCGAAAACAGGATTGAGTTTATCCGGGTTTTGCCCTTCCTGTGATGATTCCAGGCGTTCTGTGCGTCCGGGACGCCATGGAGGCGGAGTTTGAACAGGGAATTGCCCGCGCGGGAATGCCAGCATCTCCGCGAAAGAAGGCGGGCGCGGTTGTTTTTCAATCGCACCGCTTTCCTCTATCCCCTGATCGAATGGCATCTTTTTCCGCGTTACCGCCAGGCCCTCGAACGCCTCAAACTCCCCGCCGGGCTTACGGTTCTCGACCTGGCTACGGGGAGCGGAATCCTGGCCGCAGCCTTTTCCGGGCGGGGGCATCCCGTGAAAGGTCTGGATTTTTCCAGGCCGTTGTTGAAAAGGGCAAAAAAACGCTTTCCGGAAGTTGATTTCAAGGTCTTTGACCTGGTGGATCTTGCGATGATACCGCCGGACAGTTACGGGATCGTTGCCTGTGGATACCTGCTGCATGGCATCTCGCCGCGATTCCGCGCAACCGTTCTGCAGGAGATGGCTCGCATCGCCGCAGAATACATTGTTGTTTTTGATTATTGTTGTGACGGCGGATGGTTCGTACGCCTGATCGAGTGGATTGAAGGGCCTCATTACGCGGGGTTTATCGCCGGATCCAGGGAGCAGGAATTCGCCGTTGCGGGAATGGAGGTTGTCGATTCGTTTCACACGTCCGCGTTCGGCAGCACCTGGCTGTGCCGCCCGCGGTAAACTCGCTTCCGGAAATGGTTCCCGGGAACTCAGTGGGGATCGCCGGGCGGTTAACGATGCTTGCGCCGGCGCTTGTCCGCGGGAGGCGACTGGAAGTAGCGCTGTCCCTCGGGGGTCAGGCGTACGTACCAATTCCAATCTTCGCTACGGGTTTCGAGGAGTCCGCGTTTTTCCGCGGCTTCCATCAGTTTGCGCATTTTTGAATAGCCGTACTCGCGAATGTCGATGCGGTTGTTTTTCATTTCCTGAGCGATGATCGAATAGCCGACCCAGTCCGATTCATCTTTGTCTTCGCTCTTATGAATGGTTTCCAGCAGGTTGTAGATAATGAAAGGCAAGCGGATGCGGGATGCGCCGTTGTCACTGTCTCCGGGGTTGATACGGACCACCATTTCATTGGCGGACGTTTCCACGCGCAGCTGCGGGTCGCGTTCGGCGGCTTTCAGAACGAACGCTTTCCAGTAGCGGAATCCCAGGCGCTTTTCGTCGAAATTCGGGTTGAGCAGTTTTACGCGGACTTTCAAGGGGCCGAGAAGTGCGGGTTTATTGCTTTTCTCCATGAATTGGGCAGCCTCTTTGAGCAGGGCCACGGCTTCTTCCATGGACAGGCGCGTGGTTTCGGATTCTTCACTTCCGCTTTCGTCGAGTGTATCCGGAATCAGGTCGCGGTAATCCTTGTAGGAATCCGCAAGCAGCAACAGGTCTTCACTCGCGCTCTTGGAATCGCAGATGATGATGGTTTCGATTCCATGTTTGCGCAGGCTGAGCAGCAAGGGCCGGAAATCCGCGTCGCCCGTAACCAGAACCAGGTGACGGATATGCGGATATTGGAAAATGAGTTCAATGGCATGGGTGATCAGTGTGATGTCGGCGCTGTTTTTTTTTGACTTCGGCACATGGATCATTTCAAAAGAGTGGTCCGCCAGGATCTCTGAGGATTTCTTCAGGTGGGTGCGGGTCCAGTCACCGTATGCCATGGCTACGGCGATGCGGCCTTTCTCTCCGGCAAAATCGATCAGTCCGTTGATAAACATGGAGTCGTGGTGGGGGGTAACGTTCTCCACGTCCCACAATATGGCGATGGATTCATTCATGAAGTCTCTCCAGGTGATTGAAACATTGGTGACATTGTACTCCCAAACGGGGTTTGATGCCAGTCCCCGGCGTGAAGTCCGGGAAAAAAGAGGGGCTATTCCGGTATCATGGTGTTGAGAGTAAAGTTGGGTGCGGCAGGGGGGGGATCCTGCCGCACCCGGGGGGAGGGAGTTATTTGAGAGAGATTTCTAGGTTGTCGCTTTTCAGAAAACCGCCCGCGTATTCCGTTGTCTTTGAATACCGTGGCCTCATGAATCGCTTATCCCCAATCATCAGTTGAATTATAACCCACAAAATCCCGATTTGCAACAAAAAACGATAAAAAACTATCGAAAATATTATTTTTTTTTGCGCGATTGAGCGGGGGGGGTTTGCGCTCGTGATTCACCGGAGGAGAGGGCTGCTCTCCTCCGGTGAAAGTGAGAAGGTCACGGTCAGATCTTGGATTTGAAGTCGATCCTGGCGGTCAGGTTGACGTAGAAATCGCTGTCATGGCGGATGCCGCTGTCGCCGGCCGCGTAAAAGACATACTTGACGTTGGGCGAGATCTTTACCATTTTATGAACCTTGAAGCTCAACCCGGCGATGACGAAGCGCGCTTTGGAATTGGCGCATTCAATGGGCACATAGCCGCCCGGATTCTTAAAGTTTTCATGGGTCAGGTGGTCATAGCGGGCAAACGCTTCCGCTTTTTTCGAAAGCTTGAGAATTGCCATGGCGGAGATAATGCCGTTGTTCTGGCTTTCGCCCGTTTCCGGAGACTGGTCGAGGTAGTGATACCCCATGCCCAGGCGTCCCCAACCGCCTTTCAACCCGCCGAACAATGTCAGATAGGTGACATCTTTGCCGTTGTCGGAGCCGTAGTGGGCATTGGCATCGAGAAACAGCGTCTTGTTTTCAAAACCGACGCGGCCGTATACGGCTTTTCCCTTGTTGTCTTCACCTTTCTCTCCGCCGTAATTGCCGAACATCAGGGTGTAAGTGAGACCACCCTTGGTCTTGCCATCCAGGGCTACGCCGAAGTCGCGGGAGCCGGCGAACTTAAAGAAATCAGGGGCGGTTTTTTCCACATAACGATAACCCCAGAACTTTTCGATGTGGCTGAAACTGGGGGGCTCAATGATACCGATCATCAGCTTCAAGCCTCCGGCCATTTTTTTGGCCAGGTGGGCGTTTTTGATAAAGGGATCCATTGTCCCTTCACCGTATGCGGGCGAATTCATTTCAAAACGCACCCGCGCCGACCAGCCGTCACCCAGGTCGGTGTTGTAGCCGAAGTAGATCCGTCGCAGCCAGAAACCGTGCTGGCCATTGATGGCGTCATTGTGATTGCCGGCAGCAATGTAGTACTCGGGGATCATGTATCCGCTGATGTCGTCGGCATGACCCGGAACGCTGAACACTGCCAGAAAAGCGATTGCAATCAATAGCATGGTCAGTCTTTTTGCCATGATTCCTCCTATGGAAAATGGACTGTACACATGCTAATCCGGCCTGGTTAAACCTGGATGAAATCTGAGTTAAATTATGGTGAATCCGCTCAACCAGGCTTTGCCGCGAGCAGGAGGTCTGCTAGTCACGTTTGTAATTGATTGCCTGTGCGCGCTTTTGTCGGCTGTGATTGAGCAGAACATCCAGCAAGCGAATCAAGGCCAACAGGAACGCAATTTTCAGGCTGACATCCGCGGTGAAGAAATGACGGGTGATCTCCATCGCGTCGCCGTGAAACGTGATGATTCCATTGACCAGCGCCATCATCAGTGTGAACAGGAGCATGGGGTTGGACTTGAGTGAGAATAGAGCGATGACCAGGATAGCGAAAGCCATGTACAGGGTGACCGGACCGGGGAAGTGGAAAATGTTCGGGATCAGAAGGTTGTCGCCGGAAAGATGTTGCTATCATGCAGGAACAGGTCTGCGAAAAGGAAGCATCAGGAAGTGGAACCGGTTACAGCTTGATCACGGCTGAATATATTGAGGAGCGATGGAGTCAAGACAGGAGCCTAGCCTGTCAGCAGGAATGGCATGCTGTCAATCTCCGCTGGGCCCGAAGCGGTGTGTTCAGTCGATCGGCTTTGGATCCAGGGGCAGATGAACGCGGAAAGTGGTGCCGTGATTCGGCCTGCTCTCCACGTTGATCTCGCCGTTGTGCAACAACACGATGTGTTTGACGATCGAGAGCCCCAGCCCGGTACCGCCGGTTTCTTTGGAACGGGACACATCGACTACGAAAAAGCGTTCAAAGACACGCTCACGCAGTTCCGGCGCAATACCGATTCCGGTATCCTCTACCTTGAGTATGGCCCACGTTGAGTCGGCCTGCAGCGAAACCGTTACGGTTCCGTGTTCAGTGTACTTGACGGCATTGTCGAGCAGGTTGACGAGCATATCCTCGAGGCGGGAAGGATCACCCGTAACCGCAGGCATCTGCTTCGGCAGCTCGAGAACCAGTTCCAAGCCTTTCTGACGGATTGCGTTGTCGAACATGCGTGCGGTGTGCCGCACAAGGTCCGCGAGGCAGACCGGTTTTGTCTTCAGTTGAAAATTCTTGTCTTCCATGCGTGAAAGCAGCAGCAGGTCACGAATGATGCGGATCATGCGCTCCACATTGCGGCGGATGATCTGCAGGAATTTCATTCCTTCCTCGCCCTTGACTTCTGTTTCGAGTACTTCCAGAAAGCCCTTGATCGAAGTCAGGGGAGTCTTCAATTCATGCGATACATTGCCCACGAAATCGCGCTTGATGGTTTCCAGGCGTCGCCGCTCCGTGATATCCATGAATGTCACGACGTATTCACCCGCTCCCGGCAGCGGCGTGAGATTCACCAGATAATTGCGCTCCATCCATTCGATTTCCCCGGAAATATTGCGCGGAGAAGCGAACAGGGATTGAATCATGGTGTTGAATTCAGTGCTGCGAAGTAGTTCCCAGTACTTCCTGTTTTTCGGGGCATCAACCCCGACCATCCTGTCGAAACTGCGGTTGGAGATGAGCACGGTGCCGTCAATGGAGATTACCGCCAGGGCTTCACGCATGGTCGAAAAAATGGTCTCCAGCTGATTCTGTTGCCGGGACATCTCGGAAAACATCTCGGATTGACGGCTCACCATGCGGTTGAAACTGGAAGCAAGTTCACCCAGTTCACCCCGGTCGGCAACGTGTACGCGGGTAGTGAAATCTCCCTCGGCCACAGCGCGCGCGGCCCGGGCCAGGCCGCTGATCGGGCGCGAGATTCTGCGCGAGTTAAAATAGGTCAGAACCAGAGATAACAACAAAAGCGATATCAGAATCAGGAGGATCCGGGTCTCCAGTTTGTGGCGTAGATCGCGGATGGTTTCCGTCGTCATGCTGACGCGCAGGACAGCGTTGACTTCGGAGTTTTCACGCAACGGCAGGGCGACGTAGAGCATGTCGGCCATGATGGTGCGGCTGAACCGCAATCGGCTGGATAAAACGCCGGCCAGGGCGGCGGATATTTCCGGTCGATCGCTGTGGTTGTCCATGTTTTCCGGCAGGGCGCTGGAGTCGGCGCGCACGCGGCCGTCCGGAAGAATGATGCTGATTCGCGCGTTGATGCGCTTTCCCATCTGTTTAACCCAACCATCCAGATTATCCGGGTCGCTGCGCAACATGTCCGTGATCGCGGGCTCAAGAGAACGGCCGATTTGCTCCAGATGGCTGCGCAGGTCGTTGCGGTGCCATCGTTTCAGGCTGGTGGCCGTTAGAATGGTGATCAGGGATACGGCAATGACGAGAATCAGGGCTCCGGCCCAGAAAGTCTTGAAAAACAGGGTCTTCTTCATGGATCGATCTTGTATCCCACGCCGCGGACATTGCGGATCATATCGCCGTATTTGCCCAGCTTGTCACGCATGTTCTTGACATGGACATCGATGGTACGGTCGATGACGAATTTGTCATCGCCCCAGAGTCGGGACAAGAGCTTTTCGCGGCTGAACACCCAACCGGGGCGTTCGGCCAATGTGCAAAGGATCGTGAACTCGGTGCGCGTCAACTGGATCTTTTCCCCTCCGGCAATTACCTCGTGGCGATTCAGATCAATGTGAAAGTCATCGTTTACGCTGATACGCGAGGCGCTTTCACCGGATTCTCCCGCGTTGCGGCGCAAAACCGCTCGAACCCGCGCTGTGAGTTCCCTGGTGGAAAAGGGCTTCACCATGTAATCGTCAGCGCCCATATCCAGGCCCTGCACGATGTCGTCCTCTTCGCTTTTTGCCGTCAGCATCAGAATCGGTATTTCTTCCCAGCGACGGTTGGACTTGACCTTCCTGCAGATTTCAATGCCGCTGATGTCGGGGAGCATCAGGTCCAACAGGATCAGATCCGGACGTTCTTCTTTCAGGTATTCAAAGAACGGCAGGGCCGCTGCAAAGGTTTTGACTCTGAATCCCGCTTTCTCGAGGTGCACGCGGATCAATTCCAGTATATCCGGCTCATCCTCAATGGCAGCGATGACAGGCTGTTGATTTTCCATTGATGATCTCCCTCAAGCATTGTCGATTAAGCATACTCCAGAACGCAAACTACCTCAAGTTTGTTAAGGAAAGATAAAAACCAGCTGTTCAACTTGAACTCACAGAGAGAAAGCCCGGATATTGTAGGGCGAAATAAAGACGAGTCGCCGGAAAAACCTCAGGCTTCTGCAGGGAGAAATCCTGGCGCATCGAGAAGTGTCGACCTGCAGATCTTCAGGAAAACGCCCTGCAGCACTCCCAATTGCGCCCTACTTCTTTTCCCCGTCAACTCCCTAAACTTGGTTTCATATTTGGAACATTTGGATTTTGGTCATTTGGATATGTTTGGGATTTGGAATTTGGGATTTGAATGCAGATGGCTGGTGGCAAGAGGCAGGAAGAGGTGACAGACGTACAGGCGAAAAATTTTTCGCCCCTACTGATTTTCTCCCCTCAACTCCCTCAACTTCCCGTTTCTTTCCTTTACCGTGTACTCCAGCCGCGCCGGTTCAGCGTCAATCCGGCTACGGTGAAGACCCAGATTGTGCATACGGCGCTGAAGAGAGAGAAGAAAACCACGTAAGGAAAATCGCGGTGTCCTTCTATGCGGATATAGTACAGCATGTAAAAGAAGCCGAACAGAACCGTATAGGCCAGGGCACGGAAGAGAAAGGAATTGTTGATCAGGCCGGAAAAAAGGAAAAAGTAAAACCAGACGAAGTGCAGGATGATCAGTGATATGGTGGTTGAGAATTCAAAGAAAGGCAGGAAGCGGTTGCCGCGACGACGGTTGTTGAACATGAATCCGGAAAAGATGGCGCTTTCGCGGATATTGCTGCGGGCCCAACGGGTCAACATGCGCAGCATCTTGCCCGGGTTTTCCGGCACAATGGTATGGCAAACGGCGTTCTGTTGGTAAAAGGTGCCGTGGCCGGAGCGAAGAATGTGGTTGGTGAGGCTGCGATCTTCGCCGTAGGTGCAGGATTGGTTGAAAAATTTCTGTTCGCGCCATTCATCGATGATTCCGGCCAGCATCGAACTCCGGTAGGCGGAAAAAGCGCCGGAAAGGCAAAGCACGTTCTTGAACGTGCTCTGAACCGCACGGGTGTAGTCGAACGCCATGGCGAAATGGGCGTTCAGCATGCGGGTAAACACGTTGGCGCGGTAATTGTCAATACGGATGCGTCCGGTCGCCGCGGCAATATCCGCACGCAGAATCATCGGCGCCAGTATCCCCCGCAGGGCGGCGGGCTCCAGGCGGGTATCGGAATCGACGGTGACAAAGAACGGCGTGTGGCAGGATGAGAACGCATGATAGATCCCCTCGCGTTTGCCGCGGTTGCGTTTGAATCGTTCAAGGCGGATCAGCTTGGGATAACGTTCTTTCGCCCGTTGCATGTGCAGCCAGGTATCGTCTCCGGAACCGTCATCGATCGCGATGATGTGCAGGCGGTCCTGGGGATAATCGCATTCCGCGATCGATACCAGGGAACGGTAAATGCCGAGACCTTCGTTGTAAGCGGGCACGGCCACGGTCACATGGGGCCACTGGGCGTCCGAGATTGAATCGATCGCTATCGGCCGGTAACGAAACCAGAGCCAGGTTCGGACGACCAGTGAAGAGACAAAGATCAGGCCGGAAATGAAAAGCAGGTAGCGCAGGATGACACCCCGGGTCCCACTGAACTCTGCGGCGCGCCAGGTAAAGAAAAGGTTCTCTTTTACGGCGAACCAGATTACGATGATGCCGAAGGCCATGACGGTGACACGAAACAGCGGTTCAAGGAACTCCCAGTTCAGTGGGCGTTTCTGTTGAACCAATGCAGCGTCTTTGGAGTAAAGTGTGGACATTTTTTTTGAAAACTCCCTGATCAACTCCCAGGTCGTCGGAGATGAAGAAAGCATTATAACAGAATCCGCAGGAAAAATACAATCACCCCGGGGAGGGAAGGGAAATGAAAACGGTTGAACTCAGGCTGAAATCGAATATGATAATAGAACACTAAGATATTTATGATAACGTTCTAATAAAAAAAGTTGACAAACAGAAAGTGATGTATTATTATATTTGTGCAAGCCCAAAGCGGCGTAAAACAAATTGGCCGCTGCTGCGGTCAGAGGAGGCGAAAATGACTCTGGTAAGATGGAGACCTTTTGGAGACCTTTTGAACATGCATGACAAAATCAATCGCCTGTTCGAGGATGAATTCCTGCAGGACAAGGAGCAGGGCCTGGGTGTGCGGCCGTGGACTCCGGCTACCGATATCTATGAGACCCAGGAAGAGTACGTGTTCCGCCTGGAGTTGCCCGGTATCAAAAAGGATGATGTCAAGGTTGAATTCGACGGGGATACCTTGACGATTACCGGTGAACGCAAGGAAGAAAAAGAAGTCAGGAAAGAAAATTTTCACCGCATTGAACGTTTGAGCGGAACCTTCAAGCGTTCATTCAGCATTCCCAAGAACGTGGACGCGGCCAAGATCGCCGCGACCATGAAAGACGGCGTGCTGGAACTCAAGGTACCCAAGGTCGAAGAGTCCAAGACCAAGGCGATTCCAATTTCCGTCAAGTAAGACCGATCCATCCGGATCCAGGGGCGGCCCTTCGGGACCGCCCTTTTTTTTCCCTTTTCCAATGAGATGCAGTCGGGCGGAACTCCAGGTTCTGCAGGGCGAAACCGCAGGCTTATGAAGGGGAACCTCCTACCGTACGGGAAAAGATCGCCCTACAGATCTCTAGCGAAACGACCTGCAGTATTTCCTTTTGCGTCCTACTTCTTTTCCGCCCTCAACTCCATCAACTTCTCTATTCCCGGGCGATTCGCGAACCGCCCCTTAAAACGGACCCCAGTTCATCAGTACCGGCGGAACCAGCATGATCAGGCTGAATCCAATCAGTACCAGCATGATCGGCAGGAACCAGCGCGCCCATTTTTCCCAGGGGATGCCCGCGATGCCCAGCACTCCCATGGTGACGGCTGAAGTCGGCAGAATGGGGTTGACGAATTCGCACAATTGAAAAGCGTAAACCGTGGTCTGGCGGGTGACTCCGACCAGGTCGCTCAATGGGGCCATGATCGGCATGGTCAGCGCCGCCTGCGCGGTACCGGAATGGATAAAGAAGTTGATGAATGACTGGGTCAGAAACATCATCTGGGCGGTAACGATGCGGGGAAAGATCGAAATGAATTGGGATGCATAATACAGCATGGTATCGAGGATCTGGCCTTCCTGGGCAACGATCAGAATGGCACGGCCGCAGGCGATGATGAAGGCCACGTTCATCATGTCCCTGGCGCCCGTGATGAAATGTGCGGCCATGCGGCTGGGAGCAATGCCGCCGGCGAAACCGGCGGCCAGCCCCATGCCCAGGAAAACCGCGGCGATGGCCTCGATATACCAGTGTTGCAGCAGGATCCCCGCCACCAGGATCAATATGCCGCCGCCGAAAATCCACAGCACCAGCCGGTGACGCGAAGTCAGTTCCGCGGTTGCGGACGCATTGTCCGGCTGATCTGTTTTCAATCGCTGGCGGTCGATTTCGTAGACCGGACTGGCAGCGGGGTTGCGCCGTATGCGGGCGGCATAAAGCATGACCATGGTAATCATCAGGCCGGTACCCAGCACCCAGGATAGTAGGCGGTAGGAGAGCCCGGAATACAGCGGCAGGTCCGAAAGTCCCTGGGCGATACCCACGGTAAAGGGATTGAAAAAGGCGGCGGCGAAACCGGCGGCGGCGCCCAGAAAGGGGATGGCCACGCCGACGATGGAATCATAGCCCATCGACAGGGCCAGGGGGATGAACACCACGATAAAGGGGATGGTTTCCTCACACATGCCGAAAATCGAGCCGGCCAGGGAGAATACGGTCATCAATACGGGAATCACCAGTCCCCGCAGGGCCGGCCTTCGGGCGAATGTGGCCGCGAGCCGGCGGATGGCCTGGTCAATCGTTCCCGTTTCCTGAATCACGGCGAAAGCGCCGCCGATGATAAAGAGAAAAGCGATGATGAGAGCGCCGTCCTGAAAGCCCCGCACTGGAGCGGTCAGCAGGATTGCGGGAGACAGCGTCTCTTTGGACATGTAAGTAAAGGTCCCCGGAACCGTGACCTGGCGCGCCGTGCCTGCCACGGTTTTTCCGATTCGTTGAAATGAGCCGGAAGGCAATATCCAGGCAAGCGCGTACACAATTAAGACGATCAGGTAGATCAATACCAGGGTATGCGGCAGTTTAACGGATTTTTTATTCATCGTGGTCGCATGATTCATGCAGCGGTCCTTTGTATTCCGTTTGACTCAATCGACTACTCTTTGATCTTGAAATAGCGGATGGCCAGAATCGAGAAAAGCAACGTATAGCCCATCAGTACGGCATAATGCCATATCAAGGTATCGATACCCTCATGGAAAAAAATCACCTTGTGGAAAGCGTCCATGGCCCACCAGGCGGGCACGGCCATGCCGATTGCGCGGATTGCCGGTGGAACGACTTCAATGGGCCACCAGCATCCTCCCAGGGCGGCGAACAGGTTGGCGAAAAGAATTGCCAGGCCGATGATCACCTCTTCCTTGCGAAAAACCGAGCCGAGGAAAATACTCAGCGAAGCCATGGAAGCGGAAAACAGGATGATGATGAAAAGAGAGAGCCATGGGTTGCCCAGGTTGAGTTTGAACAGCACCAGTCCCAGGCCCACCAGCATCGCTGCCTGAAGCAGTCCCGCAAGCAGCCTGCCCAGAAACTTCCCCGCCCATAAATCCGCCCTGGATATCGGTCCACTCATCATGCGGGATAACACCCCGCTCTGGCGATCGATCATCACGGTGATGCCGCCGTAGATCAGGATCAGGATCATTAACATGTGCACCAGGATACCGGGTATGACATGATCGAAACCGGAAGGCACCCGCGTGATGGTTCCCGGAGGAAATCCCGTCTGCACCGTGACCAGTTCCTGCAGCAGTTGTTCGCCGGGCGGCTCCGCCGCGGATTCAGGATTCAGGATCACGGCGGCGACCAGGCGCACCAGCGCCTGGATGATGCGGGTCTCGACGCGAATCGCCGCTTCACGGCTGGCATCGGGGTTCTTGATAAAAAGGAGTTTTTGGGCCTTCATTTCCTGAATGCGCTGGGAAAAATCAGCTGGAATCTGGAGCAGGCGGGTGAACTCCTGTGGCCTTGTCTTTACCGGTGTGATCACCATGTCCGGGTGATCCAGGGCGGCCAGAAAATAGTTTCCCCAACCGCCATTGTCATGGTTGATGACCACCAGCTCCGCTTTGGGGTTACTCTCGCTTCCCCTATAGATATTGCCGAAGATCAGGATCAGGAACACCGGGAACGCCAGGCTCCAGAAAAAGAATGCGCGATCGCGGACCATGCGTTGCAAATCCAGGCGGGCGATCAACCAGGGCCGGCTCATGGGTTGATCCTCCGGACCAGCAGCGGCAGGCTGGCCGCGGTCAACACCAGTCCCACTGCCAGCAGCACCAGGGTTGCGGTCAGGGGGAATTCGCCTTTCCGGATCAGGTTAGTCCCCTCGATAAACCAGTAGTTGGGGGTGAAGCGGCTGAACGCCTGAAATCCCTGCGGCAACTGGTCGGCCGGAATCATGCTGCCGCCGAGCGCCGCGAGCACCAGGATGACCGGCGCGGTAATGACGCCGGCCTGGTTGCGGTTGCGAAACAGCGAGTTAAGCAGCGCGAACAGTCCGCACAATGCCGCCAGGGTTGCGCCACCGAGCGCCATCAGATGCAGGAAGTTTCCCCAGCGGATCGCGAACACGATTTGACCCATCAGGGCCATCAGAATCAGGATGACCAGCCCCATGAGCCAGGCGGAGGTGATCTTGGCGGTTATGTATTGAATGGGTGGGATCGGCGAAAAGAGCATACGCCTGAGCGTGCCGTCTTCTTTTTCCGCCAGGATCTCGCGCATGAAGATCTCCACGATAAACATCATGAACAGAATGGCCATGCCCGGCAGGATCATGGCGAATATGGCCGCGGTGTTGAAAACAGGTTCATCCCGGGTTGGCTTTTCTTCTGATTTTTCCTGACTTTCGAGCCCGACCAGCGGAGGATCCAATACCTGATTCAGGCGCTTGATTTTGGGGCGCAGCGAATCCAGCAGCCGCGTGAATTCAGCGCTTTCTATCTCGTCGAAGGGTCGGTCCCAGAGCGGGCGCATCACGGCCAGTTCCTCACGGAAAACCGCCTGCGCCGCCGCTGTCAGCACGGCCACGGTGCGGGTGAATTCCTCGACCACCCCGGGCAGGAATTGTTCGGAAGGGTTTTTAACCACTTCCAATTGCGAGGGCCGCGACAGAAAGATGTTTTCGGTGAATTTTTCCGGGATCACCAGCAGCGCGGACGCCTTGCCCGCGGCGATCTCCCGGCGTCCCTGCTTTTCCGTTACGCTTTCGGTGCGGAACATGTCAGCGAAGCGTTCCTGTTGAAAGGCCTGCATCAGCATGCGTGCACCGAAATTGCGGTCCTTGTCCACGACCAGCACGCGGATGGTCAACTGACTTTCCTGTTTGCCTGGGGAAAATACGACCCCGAACACAGCCGTCATGATCAGGGGAATGAGGGTGAGGATGATGATCCCGGCCGGAGCGCGCAGGCGTCGGCGAAAATCACGCTTCAGGATCAGCAGGATGCGCTTCAATCTCTCAGGCTCCTGCCGGTCAGTTTCAGAAACACCGTTTCCAGGTTGGGAGACTGAATTTTCAGGTCGCTTACCGCCACGTTGCCCTGAAACAGGGTCTCCAATATGCCCGGGATTTGTGCCGTGCTGTCCAGGGCCAGGGTGAGGTTGTGGTCTTCAATCGCGAACAGGTCCGACGCGGGCAGGTTTCCCAGGACCTGTGATATTTCAAAGGCCGAAAACTCGCCACTGATACGGATGATTTCCCTTTCACCGACGATACGGGTCAGTTCGTCCAGGGTGCCCTGGGCCAGGATGCGTCCCTTGTCCATGATCGCCACACGATCGCACAGGGATTCCACTTCAGCCAGTTGATGGGTGGTGAATACGACGGCGGTATGGTCGGCCGCGGCGCGGCGGATGATATCGAGAATTTTTACCTTGGCTTGCACGTCAATGCCGACAGTCGGTTCATCCAGCAGCAACAGCCTTGGTTGATGGATCAAGCCGATGGCGAGGTTGAGGCGGCGTTTCATGCCGCCGGAAAAATTCTTCACCGGTTCTTTGGCGCGATCGTTGAGTTCAACAGTTTCGAGCAGGTAGTCGGTGCGACGGCGCAATTCCTGTCCGGAAAGCTTGTACAACCCCCCCCAGAAGTAGAGGTTTTCCCTGGCGCCCAACTCTTCAAAAAACGCCATATCCTGGGGAACGATACCCATCTCGGCGCGCAATTCCCGGTCCCGGAAAAGATCCTTGCCCTGGAAACGCACACTGCCGCCGAAATCGCGGACCGTACCCGAAAGGATTGAGATCAGAGTGGTCTTCCCGGCGCCGTTGGGCCCCAGCAGCCCGAAAACCTCACCGGCACGCAAGTCGAGGTCAAGGTCGTCCAGGGCGCGAATCTCACCAAACTGTTTTGTCAGGCCACGGATGGCCAGGATCGGCTCATTCATGAAGAATATATACCCGAGACGTGAATGGAATACAAGATTGGCTTGAATTCCATTTTCGAGTAGAGTATATATGGCTCATGATTCCGGATATTCAGTCAAATACGTTGAACGACCTGCTGGAAGAGTTGGCCGGACGGTATCTGGATCGGCCGGCCCTGGGTTGGGCGAACCAGGATCCCATCACCTATGGTGAATTCATGGACCGGGTCAGCCGCGTGGCTGAGTTGCTGCGGGAATCCGGTATCGGCCATGGCGATCGCGTGGCGATACTGGGTGAAAACTCGCCGAACTGGGGGATCGCCTACTTTTCCATCATACGCGTAGGTGCAGTGGCCGTGCCCATCCTGCCCGATTTTCCCGAGTCCGATATCCGTCACATCCTGATGGATTCAGAGGCGAAACTGCTGTTCGCAACCAGCCGGCAGATTGAAAAAATGGATGACCTGGGGTGCTGCCAGTTGAGTTCCGTCATCACCCTGGATGATTTCCAGACCGAATTGCCGAACATCCAGGTGCAGACGTTTTCCCATACCCTGGACCGGGCGCTGGATTTTATCAAAAAATTTCCTGCAACCATCGGCCTGAAGTCCCGTCAGGTTTCGCCGGATGATACGGCTTCCATTATCTATACTTCCGGCACGTCGGGGCACTCCAAGGCGGTCATGCTGACACACGGCAATTTTACGGCAAACGTGAAAAGCACCCGGGGCCTGGCTCCCATAACCCGCGATTTCATTTTTTTATCCATGCTGCCGCTATCGCACACCTACGAATTCACGGTGGGATTTCTGTATCCGATGATCCACGGCGCGCAGATCCGCTATCTTGACCGGCCGCCGACACCGCGCGTACTGGAAGAAATCTGTGCCGCTCTTCGCCCTCACGCCATCTGTTCCGTGCCGTTGATCCTGGAGAAAATCTACAAAAAGAAAGTTCTCCCCATTCTGGAACAGAAGCGGATCGTGCGTGCGGCCCTGCGCGTTCCGCTGCTCCGCCGCAAGATCTACCGCAAGATCAACGACTCACTGATGAGTTTCTTTGGCGGGCGCCTGCAGGTGATGGCGGTCGGCGGCGCGCCGTTTAATTTTGAAGCCGAGCGCATGTTCCGGGCGATCGGTTTTCCCTATCTTGTCGGTTATGGACTGACCGAGGCCGCGCCATTGCTGGCCGGAGGTCCGATGGGCGACGAATCCATCCAGGTCGGTTCCATCGGCAAGGTAATTTCCGGAGTGGAAATCCGTATACACGAGCCCGAGGGAGATCCACCCATCGGCGAGATCTGTGCCCGGGGCGGCAATGTCATGAAGGGGTATTACAAAAATCCCCGCCAGACAGAGGAAGTACTCGACGCGGATGGCTGGCTGCGCACCGGAGATCTGGGGTATTTCGACCGCTACAACAATCTCGTGATTACCGGTCGCTGCAAAAACATGATCCTCATGTCCAATGGTGAAAACATCTTTCCCGAGGCGATCGAGGATATCCTCAACAGCATGTTGCTGGTCAGTGAAGCCCTGGTGCTGGAGCGCAATGGCCGCCTCGAAGCCTGGGTTTACCTGGATTACGACCTGGTGGATTCAGAAACCCGCGGCCAGAGTGAGGATGAACGGGGAAGGTTTATTGAACACACCCTGGCCCAGATCAAAGCCGATGCCAATTCCCGCCTTTCCACCTATTCTAAACTGTCCGCGGTGATTGAACGCAAGGAACCGTTCATCAAAACCGCCACCAGCAAAATCAAGCGATTCCTCTATACCCGTGACGGCGCGGTGTAACGCCCGGGAAGACCGTCTATCGCTGTTTGATATCCGGCTCCCGGCTTGGGGGTGAAGTCCTTAAGCGCAAGAGGAAGTGGTAAATGAAATCGCTGTAGCGGTTCATTTTGCGCTTGCCTTCAACCGATTCCGCGAAACGCCAGAAACCGTAGATCTTGGCCAGCTTGAGCAGGCGCTCACTGTAAGTCGCCCAGTTGAAGTCTTCATGGACGCGGCGAATACCCGCGACTGATACCCGCTGCCACAATTCAGCGTCCTTCTTGAGGTCGTGAAAAAAATGTTCCAGAGAAGATGCGATCAGCGCCGGATCTCCGGTATTGAGCAGGTAGCCGTTGCGACCATGATCGATGATTTCCGACGGGCCGCCGAACTTGGGACCGAACGTGGGAAGCCCGCTGACCATGGCTTCGAGGATGGTGAGTCCAAAGGCTTCAAAGAGCGCCGGTTGTACAAAGATTCCGCGTCGATCCGCGATGACGCGGTATACCTCGCCGGTATCCGATTTGGGTATACTCGGCAGCCAGCGGACGCTTCCCTCCAGCCCATGACGCTGAATCAATTCATGCGCACGCAGGATCTCGGTCTGCTCCTCACGGTCTTTTGAGTGGCCGGGATCGATGGCGCCGGCGGAAAAGACCAGGTTGCATTGTTCGCGCAGATAGGGGCTGCGGCCGAATGCATCGATCAGCCCGGTTATGTTTTTCACGCGGTCGAATCGAGCCATGGTGAAGATGGGAGGTTTCAGCGGTTCGTTCAATGTTCCGAAAATATCAATGTCCCGCGCGTGAAACAGGCGATCCTCCACGCGCGCGGTCTGTCTTGCGACCCGCTTATCCGCTTCAGAGTAGGGGAAATAGAGTTCGAAACTCACCCCCGGAGGGATCACGTTGAACTTCGGGCTGAACAGATCGAGTCCCGAAAGCACCTGAATGAATCCCGGCATGGTGAAATTCAGGTAGGATTCGTATTGACCCATGTGCGAGTCCGAACCCACGATCTCTTCACGGGTGCTGGTGATGATGAAGTCCGACTTGTTCATGCTCAGTATGTCGGCCATGAATTGACTGGAAAAATGGTAGTCTTTTTCGTATTCATGCCATTTCAGGTCCGCGTCGGGGTATTTGGTTTTTTCCAGGGCGTGTGAAATCGTGCACTGGATCACGTTGAAATGATCGGCCAGCAGGGTGGAAACCAGGTTGCCGTCGGAATAATTACCGATTACCAGGTCCGGGCGGCTTCCGAATTCCGCGGCCAGTTCCACGGCCGCGGTCTCGGCAAACCGCTCCAGGTAGGGCCAGACTTCGAACCGGGATACCCAGTGGGGCAGGATGTTCATGTGTTCATCGTGAAATGGAACCCGCAGGATCCAACTGTCTTCGGTCCGATAGATCGGCTCGCGCTTGACATCGCACCCGCTGTCGCCGGCATCGGGAATCAGGCGCGTCAATACCACGATCCGGGGTGTGACCCGCAACCCGCTGCTGGCGAGGCGCTCACGCAGGTGCTCTTCCAGCGCGCGTACCTGGTCCAGGATATAAATCACCTGGCCGCCGGTATCCGGCCTTCCCAGCACGTTGTTCTGACCGAACCAGCCATGCGGTGAAATGATTGCGATGCGGGAGATGATGGGCATGGGAACCCGTGAAATGAAGCGTTCCAGCAGGGAATCATCCGGCGCGTCAAACAGGTCGATCAGGCATTGCATGTTTTCCGCGGCGCGCTCCGTGGTGTCTCCCCATCCCGGCTCCAGCCCGCTGCGCCGCAGGCGTTGTTCGACCTGCTGAATCGGGGTCTCCGGCTTGCGTTGGCGCAACCACTCCGTGGTATGGCGCAACCGCCGCATCAGGGTAGTGACATCCGGCACTGAATTGCCGTTGACCAGAAGTTGTTGGCCGTCGTATTGGTGGAGTTTGAGAAACTCAAACAACTTCAGGTTCCACTCGTCCGGATTCTGAAACATGCGGCTGGAAAGGTAGCGATTCAGGAACAGGATGCCGTTGCCGATGTTGCGAAAATGCCGTACCCTGGGAGCGAAGTCGTAAAACGGCAGAAAATCGATGCGCAACGGGTTGGGGTGGGGGATATAGCCGGCGAAGCGGTCTTTGTGTTGCAGGTAATCGCCCACGTCGATCGCTTCCATATAACTGGCATTGGAATCAACCCGGTAATAATGAAAGTGAGCCGTCTCCGGGCGGTGCATGATATAGAGGTATTCACCCAGCAGGAACAATTCCTGGATATTGGAAAGGAAAATGAAAAGCGGCGATTCACGGCGTTTTGCCCGTTCGCAACGGGTTTCATCGCAGAAGTGAAAGTATCGCAGCAGGATATCGTTCTGGTGGAACAGGACCGGTTCTGCATCCATGAGCCCGGACATGAACTCGCGGAATTCTTTCTGCTCGCGGTTGGGGATCAGGCGGGATATCACGTTGCTCACGACGCACCTTCTCCGCCGGCACGCTTCCACCACTGGAAATAGGCGATTCCCTCACGGATTCCGGCTGCGTAGGGCGAGCGGGCGAAGTATACCCGGTGGCTCTCCCGCAGGGGCTCCAATTCCGGTTTGTGGTTGGCCACGACTACTGCGGCGCATTCTCCGCGCAGCATCCCGGCGTCGTTGCCGCTGTCTCCGCAGGCCAGGATATGGCCGGGTGGAATGTCCCATTTGCGCGAGAAATGTCGTACCGCCTTGCCCTTGGACGCGCGGAAAGGCAGGATGTCCAGGTCCCGTTCCGACGAGTATACCAGAGAATAACGCAGTTTGTGATCGGATAGCAGCTTGTGTATCCGAGCCAGGCGGTCTTTGCCCGGCCGCATGAAATAACTGATTTTGAAAGTTTGCATGGCCTCCTCGGGTTGGGGAGTCAGAAAATCGAGATCCGCCAGCAGTGCGCGGATTTTTTCCGGCTTCCAGTGGTGACTCAGCCGCGTGTTCCAGCTGCTGTCGACCAGCAGGTCCTCTCCATAGTAGATCTCCGTGCCCACCGCGGCGATCAATACATCGGGCATGGGAATGCGGTTGGCTTTCAAGTGGTCCAAAGCGGATTGCAGGTCGCGGCCCGTAGCCACGCCGAAACCCACGTTGTCCCGGTTTTGCTTGATATCCTCGACCAACTTTTCCAAATCGCGTTTCGGGCCGCCCGTGAGCGTGTCGTCGATGTCGCAGATTAAAAAATACCGCAGGGCGGCCAGGCGGCGCCCGATCGCCGGCCGGCGGCTTGCGGCGGCTTTTCCGCCGGACTTGATCAGGTCACGGATGCGTTTGGAGTAAAACTGGACATGGGCGTCCCAGGTATAGTACTGCCGGACGTTGACGATGCCGTTGCGGGACATGCGCTTCCACTCTTCGGAGTGGGTAAGAATTTTCCGGATCGCGGCCGAAATTTCCCCGCTGCTGTTGGGATCTACCAGGATACCGTTCTTCAGATTGGCAATGATATCGTGGGGACCGCCGTCGCGGGTCGCCACCAGCGGCACTCCGCTGGCCGATGCCTCGATCAGGGTCAGACCGAAAGGTTCAGTCAGCGCCACGTTCACGAATACGCCACGTTTTTCAGCCGCGATGCGGTACAGAGCCGGGACCTCGTATTCGGAGTCATGCCGCTTGGGAATGGCCATGCGCCCGTACAGGTCGTAGCGGTCCATGAGCAGGAGCATCTCAGTGAGAACTTCGCGTTCGTTTTCTTCTTTGGCTTCGATGTCTTTGCGGATTCCGGCGAAAATCGCCAGGTTCGCCATTGCCTGCAGGTCCGCGTCTTCGCCGTAGGCCCGGATCAGTCCGGAAATGTTCTTGCGCTTTTCAGGACGGCACAACGTCAGCACCAGGGGGCGGTCGGGATGGATGAGGAAGCGGTGCAACTCCTCCTGCAGATAGGCCTGGGCGAAGATCTGCGCGTCATGTTGCGGGTGTTCGGGCTGGTTATCCATGTAGTACGGGTGAAATTTATCCAGGTCGATGCCGGGGGGGATCACCGCGTACGCCGGGTCGTCTTTGTTTTCGTACTGGCCGTACTGGGTTTTGACTTCCTGGCTGGTGCTGGCCACTACCAGGTCGACGTGCTTGAGCACATCTTCCTCGGCCGCGATGCGCCGGCGCATGTTGAACCGCCGCTCGATCTCCTCCGGCTTGATCCCGTTTTCAAGCAGGCGCGCCTGTTTGGATCGGCCCAGGGAATGGCCGGTAAAGATGAAAGGCACGCCGAAATAGCGGGCCAGGCGTCGGGATACATACCCGGCATCGGCGTAATGACCGTGGAAAAGGTCGGGAACTTCACCCTGACGCTTGATAAAGGTGATGGTGCGGTTGACGAACTCATCCAAATGCGTCCACAGGCGTTCTTTGCGGATGTACTTGAGGCCGCCGCAACGCATGCGCACAATGTGGCATTTTTCGTTTAATTCCTCGATTTCCTGCGCGTAATCCTCGGATACGCGCGGATCCGAGATCAGGCGGGTGAACAGGTCGACGCGGCGGACACCGGCAAGCCGGCTGAGATTTTTGGCCAACTCAACCACGTATAAGGTCTGCCCGCCGGTGTCTGCGTCCCGGCCCAGTTCCAGGTTGTTGCCGCGGATCAGGCCGTGAATACTGAACATCTGAATATAGAGCGGTTTACTGGCCATGGGTTTCTCCTTTGGCCGGTCTGGAAAGAAAGGCGGTGAAAAACCCCGGGTTTTCCGGAACGGCTCCGGGAAGCCGGCACACCTCCGCCGCCAATCCTCCGGCCCGGAGCAGTATCTGGCCGGGTGGATCATCATTCAGCATCCCCACAGCCAGCGCGGCGGTAAATGCATCGCCCGCGCCCACGGTATTGACCGGGTCGGCCACCTTTACTCCCGCGGAGCGGGTGAACCCGGATTCCGACAAAAGGATGCTGCCGAGCTTTCCCCGCGTCACTGCGATGACGGAAATCGAAAAACGCCTTTGAAGTTCTTCCATGACCTGTTCCCGGGTTCCGGTCGATCCCAGTTCGGCGGCCAGGTAAGCGAGTTCTTCTTCATTCAGTTTTAACGCATCGCACAACTCCAGGGAACGAAATACCCGGGACTTGACCACATGGCCCCGGCGCAGGTTCAGGTCGCACAGAAAAGTGCATTTGCCGGCCAGACGTTCAGCCACCCGTTCGATCAGGCTGGCGCCGGCTGGAGTGCGCTGCGCCAGCGTACCGAAATAAAAAAGGTGTGGGGGATCATCACTTAGGCGGGAGGCTGACTCCGCGTCCAGTTCGATGTGGTCCCAGGCGGCGGGGACGATTTCATATTCAGGGTTACCGCAGTCGTTAAAAGTGACATGAACAACTCCGGTGGGCCAATCACCGTCGATTTGAATCAGGTCGAGGTTGAAGCCCAATCCGGCAAGTTTCTCGCGGATCATCTTCCCATTCGCGTCATCTCCCACCCGCGTCAGGAAGTCTACCTTGGCGCCCAGTCCCCGCGCATGAATGGAGAAATTGCAGGGAGCGCCCCCAAGGCGTTTCCCACCGGGAAAGCAGTCAAACAAGACTTCCCCCACGGCAAGCATGCGGTTACGCGCTTGAGTGGGCATTGTCATGGTCGGGGGAATGAGGACGACGGTGCTTGCGGCGGGAACGGGCGGGCTCGACCTTGATGGCGCTCCCGCGCAGGACGATGCCGTTGACTCCTTTGAGTGCCGTGGCGGCTTCGTCGGGGCGCCCCATTTCCACGAAACCATATCCTTTTTCTCGCATCAGACGGATATGTCGAACTTTGCCGAAATAGGAAAACTGCTCATGCAGTTCACGTTCGGGCAGGTCCTGGGGTATGTTGAAAACAAACAATGTCCGTTGGCTCATTTTTCACCTCCTGTGACGTGACGACCCGGTTCGCCGACATGAGGCGGGTTCCTTCCGGACTTGGCGCTGGAGCAGGTTTCGCAGAATCGGCGTTCCGGGTATCCGGAAGGGCGCCGCAATCATCAAAAGAACGTTATCTCTCTCACGCCGTGCATATTATCCGTCATTATAACAGAAAATAAAAAACTTGAAAAACGCGTGGTGGTTCCGCGTCACCCCGGCGTGCGTTGCATTTGTTTGCACGGGATGATAAACTGATTATGAAATCGATGTTCCGGCCCCATTGCCGTTGACGCGCGGGTCCGGGACGCCAGGAGAGGAGTAAAGCCATGAAAATGATCAGTGAAATGTTTCAGACGGCTGATTGGAAGAAAGAGAAGCACGCTCCCATTATCCAGGCCCCCCGTTTCAGTGCCGATAAGGCCATGACAATAACCGTCAGCGTGGGCGACGAGATCGCCCACCCCAATACCACCGCCCACCACATCGCCTGGATCGAAGTCTATTTTCTGCCCCGGGACGAAAAGTTTCCCATCCTGTTGGGACGTTGCGGTTTCGAGAGTCACGGCGCTTCCACACAGGGGGCGGATACAAGCACGGTATACACCGAGCCCCATTTCACCCTGCGCTTTCGCAGCGAAAAACCGGGCACGATCATGGCGAGTTCCTATTGCAATATCCATGGATTGTGGTCGGCCGCGACGGAACTGGAGTAATTCCGGGCATCGGAACGACGAATTCCGCCTGAAATCGTCCCGAAGCGGAGGGATTTTTGATGAATGAATCTGCAGGAAACCCCCACGTGTCGGTCGGGAGCCGCGGCACCATCGCGATTCTGACCGGGGGTGGGGACGTACCGGGGTTGAACCCGGCCATCCGCGCCGTTACCATCCGCGCCATCGCTGAAGGCTACCGCGTCCTCGGAATCAAGCGTGGCTGGTCCGGATTAACGGATTTCCGCCGCGACCGTGGAGCCGACAATTCCCAGTGCGTCCAGGATCTGACAACCGAGACCGTGCGCCGTGTCGGGCGCACGGGCGGCACATTCCTGCACACATCCCGGACCCTGCCCGGCCGCATCCCCGCTCCCATGGTGCCCGAACATCTGCGCGCCGCATACGGGAAGGGTTGCAACGACCTGACAGGCGAGGTGCTGCGCAACATTGAGTTCCTGGGCATTGGCACATTGATTGCCATCGGCGGCGACGATACGCTGGGATACGCGGTCCGCCTGCATCAGGAAGGAGTCCCGGTGATCGGCATCCCCAAAACCATGGATAACGATGTGCCGGGCACCGATTATTGCATCGGGTTTTCCACCTGTGTCACGCGGGTGATCTCCCTGGCGGACAGTCTGCGCACCACCGCAGGATCGCATGAGCGTTTCCTGGTGATGGAAGTATTCGGCAGGTATGCTGGATTCACCGCCCTGATGCCGACCCTGGCCGGAGCTGCCGACCGCTGCGTGATTCCCGAGCATACTTTTCACATGGATGACCTGTGCCGCCTGCTGGTGGAGGACCGCTTGAAAAACCCCAGCCGCTATGCGGTTGTGCTGGTTTCCGAAGGCGCCACTTTTCACGGCCAGGACATGGTGTTTGAGGACTCGGAAAGGGACATGTTCGGCCATGCCAAGCTGGGCGGCATCGGCGATCTGGTGGCCAGGCAATTGAAGCGCCTTTCTCCGCGCTTCGGAGAAAAAAAGGCCATCAACTGCATTTCACAGAAACTGGGATACACGGTGCGGGCGGGAGAGCCGGACTCGCTTGATTCGATCGTTCCCATCAGTTTCGGTAACCTGGCGCTTGACCTGATCCTGCGGGGTGTTTCCGGCCGCCTGGTGGTGTTGTGCAACGGGCGCTACGGGGATAAGCCCATCGAGGAAGTCACTTCACGGCGCAAGCTGGTCAATGTGACTGAATACTACAACACCGAGCGCCTGCGTCCCCTGTACAAAAGTTTTCACGACAAGTCCTTCATGATCATGACGGGAAATTGAAAATAAAGTTGGA
>OBLN01000077.1_pt1 | contig 34759 bp, 28 predicted proteins | sample 1519301 | NCBI WGS metagenome assembly OBLN01 (sample SAMEA2452533, study PRJEB22499) | sediment metagenome | reverse complement strand
GCGCAGTTGTTTTACCAGTGGAACCTGGAAAAGACCGGCTGGGAAATGGGGCGCTTTTCCCTCGACCATGGCTTCAAGGGACTGTACCGCATGTTCCTCAAGGTGGGCAAGCCGGAGTTCTTCGTGGGCAAGGGCCCGGTCTTCGTTTCCTCTTATTACCGCCCGGCAAAGATCGTGGTTCCCGTCAATGAACGCGGCAACGCCACCGTGCGCATCACCGAGTTTCCCGATATCGACAAGACCGTCGAGTACCGCATCGGCGGCTGGATGCAGCGCGGCCTGGAACTGAACGGCTGCAGGGATGTGAACGTGGAGATGGTGCGTTCCCTCATGAAGGGCGATCCCTATACTGAGTATCGCATCACCTACCAGGCCTGATTTGGCCCGCGGGTTTCCCTCCTTGTCAAGCGATTTCCCCCGGTGTACAATCTGCGGGTGATGACGGCACGGGTGGCGATTGTTCACGACTGGCTCAACGGCATGCGCGGGGGCGAGAAGGTCCTGGAAGGCATGCTGGACATCTTTCCCGCGGCCGATATCTTCACCCTGTTTTACTCACCGGATAAAGTATCGCCGAAGATCAGTGAGCATCGGGTAACCGCTTCCTACCTCAACCGGTACGCACCGGCGCGGCGATACTACCGCCATTGCCTTCCCCTCATGCCGCGCGCCGTGGAGTCCTTTGACCTGTCCACGTACGACCTGGTGATCAGCACTTCTCATTGCGTGGCCAAGGGTGCCATTCCGCCTCCCCACGCGCCGCATATCAGTTACGTGTTCACGCCCATGCGTTACATCTGGGACCAGTATCCCCGGTATTTCGGCCGCGCGCGCGGTTTGAAAAAATGGCTGATCCGCCGGGCGGCCACGCGACTGCGCACCTGGGACGCGGCCTCAGCTGCGCGCGTGGACCGTTTCGCGGCCGATTCCACTTACGTGGCCGCGCGCATCCGCAAGTATTACCGCCGGGACGCGACGGTTGTTTTTCCGCCGGTGGATACGGATTTCTTTTGCCCCGGGGAAAGCAGTAAGCAGGATTACTTCCTGGCAGTGACGGCACTGGTTCCCTACAAGCGGGTGGACCTGCTGGTGGAAACCTTCAACCGCACCGGTGATCCGTTGCTGATCGTGGGCGGAGGACCGGAAAAACGCGGCCTGCAACGCCGAGCCGCTGCGAATATCCGCTTCGAAGAAAATCTTTCCGTTGAGGACCTGCGCGAGCGTTATCGCCGCGCGCGCGCTTTTGTTCATGCCGGCCTCGAGGATTTCGGGATTGCTTTTGCGGAAGCCCTGGCCTGCGGTACGCCGGTATTGGCCTCGGCCCGCGGAGGAGTGGCAGATATCGTTACTCCCGGCAGGACCGGGCTGCTGGTAGCCGACATCAGTGTGGACGCCTTTGCCGCGGCGGTGGAGGAAATGCGCGTAAAAACTTTTGACCCCGGGGTTCTGCGCACAGAAAGCCTGCGTTTTTCACCTGCGCGTTTCCGCGAGGGGTTTTCGCGCCTGGTGGACGAAGTGTCATGATCAAGAAAAGCCGTCGCAAACTGGTGCAGTTCTATTTTTTCTCCGATGTGTTCGCCATCGCGGCGGGTTTCCTGTTGACCTTCTGGCTGCGGTTTCATTCCGGGTTGCTGGCGGCGCCGAAGGGAATCCCGGTGCTGCGTCCATACCTGATGGTATTGGCGTTCTGTGTGTTCTTCCAGGTGATTTACTTTGCTTCCCGGGGCTTTTACCGTATCCGCCTGCGCCGAAACCGCCTCGACGACCTGTTTGCCACCGTGATCAACACCCTGGTGTGCGCGGTGGTGACGCTGCTGGTGTTCAGCTACCTCAACAGTTACAACTTCATCGGTTTTGAAATCTCTCACGTGTTCCTTGCCCTGTATGTGCCCCTGGTAACGGCCGCGATTTTTCTCGGGCGCCTGCTGATTTTCCGGTTTTTTCGCCATATCTTCATGCGGAGAAACGGCATTTCACGTATCCTGATCGCCGGGGATTCCGAGCTGGGCCGCCTGATGGCCGAAAAACTGCGGAATTATGCCCATTTCGGCATCGAGGTGGTCGGTTTTCTGGGAGAGGGTACGGAAGCGGATGTATTGGGAGGATATGACCGCCTGGAAAAAGCGGTCAAGGACCACCAGGTGACCGACCTGTTTGTCGCCTTGCCCCTGAGCCGCATCCAGACGATCGAATCGTTGATCCGTCGCGCCAACAACCTGTTGCTCGACATCCGCCTGATCCCGGATATCCTGCAGATCGCCTCCCTGAAGGCGGGAATGGAGCACATCGAAGGCATTCCCACCATCAACCTGGGCGACATTCCGCTCCAGGGCTGGCGATTGTTCCTCAAACGCGCGTTTGACCTGGTGGCATCGTTCCTGGGCCTGGTGCTCCTGTCGCCTCTCTTTCTGATCCTTTCCATCTGGGTCAAACTCGATTCGCGCGGGCCGGTGTTTTTCACCCAGACACGGGTGGGCATGGACGGCCGCAATTTCCGCATGTTCAAGTTCCGCACCATGGTGCCGAACGCGGAAAAAGCCACCGGCGCCATCTGGTCTCCTCCCGACGATGACCGTGTTACGCGTGCGGGGCGGATCATGCGACGCTTTTCACTGGATGAATGGCCCCAGCTCCTCAACGTATTGAAAGGGGACATGAGCCTGGTCGGACCGCGGCCCGAACGTCCCGAGTTCGTGGAAGAATTCCGCGACAACATCCCCCGCTACATGCTGCGCCACCGCGTGCGCACCGGCATGACGGGCTGGGCCCAGGTCCACGGACTGCGCGGCAACACGCCGCTGGATCAGCGCATTGAATTCGATATCTACTACATCCAGAACTACACCTTCCGCCTGGACCTGGAGATCCTGTGGCGGACGTTGTTAAAATTCAAGTTCATTGACGCCGGCAATTCACGCGGTTGATTTCGCCGCAATCTTTCACCGCCTGCTTGAGGCTTTCGGCCCGCGTGGCTGGTGGCCACTGAGTGAATTGCGCCGCCGGGACCCGTTCACGGGAGGATATCATCCGGGTGATTACAGCCCGCCCGCATCCGCTGCGCAACGGTTTGAAATCGGCGTCGGCGCCATCCTGACCCAGAACACCACCTGGAAACAGGTGGCCGGCTGCCTGGATAACCTGGAGCAGGCGGGCCTGATGTCACTGCATGAGTTGTTGCGGGCGCCCGTTGAAACCATTGAGGCGGCGATTCGAGCCAGCGGTTATTATCGCCAGAAAGCGCGCAAGCTGTTGGAGTTCGCGCGCTTTTTTTCGGAGTGGGATCCCCAGCCCCCACCGCGGCCGAAGCTTCTGTCTGTCTGGGGAGTTGGCGAAGAAACCGCTGATTCCATCCTGCTCTATGCCTACGGGCAGCCGTTCTTCGTGGTGGACGCCTATAGCCGGCGCCTGGTGGAGCGCCTCACCGGCGAGGTGGTTTCGAAATATGCCCGCCTTCAGGAACGAATCAGCGCCGCGTTTGCGCATCTCGAATACGCGTGCCGCGTTCAGGTGTTCAACGAGTTTCACGCGTTGGTGGTTGACCTGGCCAAAAACCATTGCTGCAGTCGGCCGCGCTGCCGGGGCTGCCCCCTGGAGGATTTGTGCCTGATTGGGAAAGCAGGCGGGGTCGGCACCGCACGTTTTTGAATGAGCCGGATGAGTGTGTTATAATCAACTCGATTTCATAAGGGCTGTCTACCATGAGCAATTTCAGAAATATCAATCGCAATATCAATCAGAAAAGACCGCGCGGATTTCTCTTCTGGGTGGCCGCTTTCATCATGATCATCCTGTTGTGGAACCTGCTGTCCGATGTTTCCGCCGGCGGGGTGGAGAAACTCAATTTCTCTCAATTCATGACCAAAGTGGAAAAGGGTGAGATCGTCTCCGCCTACCTTTCCGGGAACACGGTTTCGGGCAAGTTGACCGATGGCTCCGGAAGCGGCGATGTGCTCCGCTATGAAGCCGCCGTTCCCGTGAATTACCCCGACCTGATCAAGAGCCTGCGCGAACACGGTGTCAATATCGAGATCGAAGAACTGAACAAGAATGAATGGTTGTCGATCCTGTTGTCGTCAGCGCCCTTGTTGATCCTGATCTTTTTCTGGGTGGCCCTGATGCGCCAGCAGAGCGGCGGCAAGGCCTTTACGTTCGGCAAGAGCAAGGCGCGCCTGTTTTCGGGAGAAAAAAACAAGGTCACCTTCAAGGACGTGGCCGGTGTGGAGGAAGCCAAGGATGAGCTCCAGGAGATCATTGAATTCCTGCGCGAGCCCAAGCGTTTCCAGCGCCTGGGGGGCAAGATCCCCAAGGGAGTCCTGCTCATCGGTCCTCCCGGAACCGGCAAAACCCTGCTCGCGCGCGCCATTGCCGGCGAAGCCAACGTGCCCTTCTTCTCGATTTCCGGGTCCGATTTCGTGGAATTGTTTGTGGGCGTGGGCGCGTCGCGCGTGCGCGATCTTTTCGAAGAGGGCAAGAAGCATGCGCCCTGCCTGATCTTCATCGACGAGATCGATGCGGTCGGCCGTCAGCGCGGTGCGGGTCTGGGCGGCGGCCACGACGAGCGCGAACAGACCCTCAACCAATTGCTGGTGGAAATGGACGGTTTTGACGCCAATGAGGGAGTCATCATTATCGCGGCCACGAACCGGCCCGATATCCTGGATTCCGCGTTGCTGCGGCCCGGACGTTTCGATCGCCGCGTGGTGGTTTCGACTCCCGATGTGGGCGGACGCGAAGCCATCCTCAAGGTTCATGTGCGCAACATCCCGCTGGCGAAAAACGTCAGCCTCAAGGTGTTGGCGCGATCGACTCCGGGATTTACCGGCGCCGACATCGCCAACCTGGTCAACGAGGCCGCCCTGCGTGCCAGCCGCATGGACAAGAAGAAAGTCGAAATGCGGGACTTTGAATACGCCAAGGACAAGGTGCTGATGGGCTCGGAGCGCAAGAGCATGATCATCTCCGACAAGGAGAAACGCATCACTGCTTATCACGAGGCGGGTCACGCCCTGATCGCCGCCCTGGAAAAAGAGGCCGACCCGTTGCACAAGGTATCGATTATTCCCCGGGGCATGGCCCTTGGTGTGACCCAGCAGCTCCCGCTGAACGACAAATACACCTATTCCAAAGAGTACCTGCAGGCGCAATTGTCCGTGCTGCTGGCCGGGCGGGTCTCGGAAGAGATGTTTTTGAATCAGATCACGACCGGGGCGGGGAATGACTTTGAGCGGGCCACGTCGATCGCGCGCAAGATGGTTTGCGAGTGGGGCATGTCGCCGCTGGGGCCCATGGCGTTCGGCCAGAAGGATGAGATGGTGTTTCTGGGCCGTGACATGATGGTCCACAACGAATATTCGGAAGAAACGGCCCGCCGGATCGACCAGGAGATCAAGAAGATCATCGACGAATCCTACAGCAACGCCCGCTCGATCATGGAGAAGCACCGGGATGAGCTCGAAACCATCGCCGCCCTGCTGCTGGAAAAGGAATCGCTTTCTTCAGCGGAGATTCAATTGATCCTGGCGGGCAAGGCGGATGAAGTCAAGAACAGCGGCAAGCGGCGAAAACAGGCCACCGAACCCCGGGCGGCCGAAACCGTGCAGGCATGATTGCAGAATTCATTCTCAACGCGTTTTCCCGCTTCTCATTCGTTGATATCCTGGACATATTTTTTCTCTTCCTTTTGTTTTACTACCTTTTGCTGCTGATCAAAGGGACCAAGTCGTATCAGATGGCGATCGGCCTGGTGCTGATCGGCCTGATATCGGTGATTGCCGGATTGCTCAAGTTGACGGCGTTTTCGTCCATCCTCAACAACTTCCTGACCTACCTGATCTTTGCCATCATCGTGCTGTTCCAGGATGAATTGCGCAAGGTCCTGACGGAAATCGGCAGCAAGCTGCGCACCAAGTACGATAAGGCCGATCGCGCCGAGATGGTGGACGAGATCGTAAATGCGGCCACCGCCTTGTCTCTTTCCAAGGTGGGCGCCATCATGGCCATCGAACGCGAGATCAACGTCAAGAACTATGTCAACAAGCCGGTCCAGATCGATGCCCAGGTCAGCAAGGACCTGTTGCTGACCATTTTTACCCCCAACTCCCCCTTGCATGACGGAGCGGTGATTATCAGCAAGGGGCGGATCGAGTTGGCGCGGTGTTTTTTCCCGTTGCCGCCGCTGCTGGAACTCAGCCCGTCGGGAACCCGTCACCTCGCCGCCATCGGCATCACCCAGCAGACCGATTGCCTGGCCGTGGTCGTATCGGAGGAAACCGGAAAGATTTCTCTGGCCGTGGATGGGGAATTAATCCGCGGCCTGGATCGGGAAGGGCTGAAAAAACGCCTGAATCATTATACGTTGTGATCTCATGAACATCCGTCGCTTTCTGTTTAAAAACTTTGGGCTGAGGATGGCCGCCCTGGCCATCGCCGTGCTGGTCTGGATTCTCATCACCGGCAAGCAGCGTACATTTGAGGAAAAAACCTTTGAAGTGCCGCTAGAGTATTTCAATGTATCCAACAACATCGACGTGCGCACGGTGCGACCGGACCAGGTGCGCATCAAGGTCCGGGGAACCACCAAGGAAATCCGTATGGTGGCTCCGGAAGATCTGCGCCTGCGCGTGGACCTGGCCGGTGTCAATCACGGCAAGCGCATGAACCTGTTTACCGAGGACTATCTCAAATACCCCCCCGAACTGGAAGTCATCTCGGTTCATCCCAAGATGATCGAAGTCGAGGTGGAGGAATTCATGCGCAAGGAAGTGCCCATCCGGGTGCGCTATCGCGGTCGCATGAGCCCCGGGGTGGTATTGTTGAACCGCACATTGAACCCCGAAAAAGTGACGGTGTTCGGTTATAAATCCCAGATTCAGAACGTCACCATGGTGAACGCGGAAAGGGATGTCCAGCTGGACAGGATTGAGCGTACACGAACCATCCGCATCCCGCTGCAGAAAACGGAAGAGATTCTCCGCTTTGAGGACACCGACACCGTGGAAGTAACCATTGAGGTGGAAAACCGCAATGCCGGCGCGGGATAACCCCCTCTTCGGCACGGATGGAATTCGCGGCCGCTGGGGGACGCCTCCGATTGATCCGGTTTCGATCACGCGCCTGGGCCATGCCCTCGACACCGTCCTGGGCCCCTGCCGGCTACTGGTGGGAGAGGATCCGCGGGAATCTTCGGCGTGGATTCGCGATCACCTGCTGGGGGGCATGAGCGCACGGATCGAAGCCGGCGTTTGCGGCGTCATCCCGACTCCCGGATTGTCCTGGGCGTTGCGGAACGGCGATTGGGATTGGGGCGTGATGATCACTGCTTCACATAATCCCTGGATGGATAACGGCATCAAGTTGTTTTCCGGAGACGGCTCCAAAGCGGACGACGCGGACGACGAGGTGGAGCGGCTTGTCACGGAGGCTTTTCATGCGAGCGTTTCAGAGTCCGCGGCCGGCGCCGGGCGGGATATTGTTCCCGTCGCGGACGGATACGCGGACGCCCTCGCGGGATGGGGGTCGGGCCTGGATGGAAACGGCATCTCGCTGGTGATCGATGCCGCCAACGGCGCCACGGCAAAGTTCGCCGCCGATTTGTTCCCGGCGTTGGGATATGCGGTGGATCTGCGCCACGCGCAACCGGATGGGCGCAACATCAACGAAAACTGCGGCGCCACTCGCATCGACGTGCTGCAAGCGGCGGTGTGCGAGACCGGAGCGGACCTGGGGATCACTTTTGACGGTGACGGCGACCGCGCGTTATTCGTGAATGCCGATGGGGGAGTGATTTCGGGAGATCACGTGCTGTTCGCCCTGGCCGGCGCCATTCATGATGATCCCGCGCGTTATCCCGCCGGTGTGGTGGGCACGGTCATGTCCAACATGGGGCTGGAAGCGGAATTGAAGCGCCGGAAAATTGAATTCCGCCGCGCGGGAGTGGGCGATCGCGATGTAGCCCGGGTCATGCGCCGCACGGGCTTCATCCTGGGAGGCGAACCGTCCGGACATACCATTTACTTTCCGCTGCAACCCACCGGGGATGGCTTGTTGACGGCATTGTTGTTGTTGCGCGAACTGGGCCGTGACCCGGCTGGAGCAGGGGTGCGTTTATGCCGGAAAATGACCTGGTTTGCCCAGGAAACGCGATCGGTATCCGTGGAAGAACGACGCGACCTCGAATCCTGGCCGGAGCTGGAACGATTCCGTCGCCGCATCGACGACCGCCATGGAAACCGCGTCCGTCTGCTGATCCGGTATTCCGGGACCGAGCCCCGGTTGCGCCTGATGGCGGAAGCGGAAACGGACGAACTGGTGCGGGCCGTTCTGGATGAATTGGAGGACCTGGTTCGCAATGGCTGAAAAAATCGATCGCCGGATCAACGCGGATTGGATTGTGCTTGATCGCCTGATCGCGACGGAGTACACTGAACGGGTGCCGTTGCGCGAGGAGGGCGATAAATGAAACTGGCTGTAAAGATCGACCAAGTGGCCACGTTGCGCCAGGCCAGGGAAAACCGCGAACCGGATCCGGTTTCCGCGGCGGTGCTGGCGGAATTGTCGGGCGCCGACGCCATTGCGGTGCATCGGAATTGTCGGGCGCCGACGCCATTGCGGTGCATCTGCGTCAGGATCGCCGCCATATTCAGGAACGTGACCTGAAACTGCTCCGTACCATTGTGAAAACCAGCCTGGTCATGGAGATGGTTCCCACCATGGATATGGCCAAAATCGCGCTGCGCATCAAGCCGGACATCTGTATCCTGGTTCCGGAAAGCGCGGAGGAAATCACCAGTCGCGGCGGGCTTGATGTGCACATGTTTGCCGAAAAGATCGAGGAAGTTTCGGGAAACCTGAAAGCCGCCGGCATGTCTGTTTCCGTGCTGGTTGACGCCGATATGGAGCAGATCAAGGCCGCTCACCGCCTGGGAATCCGCCTGGTTCAAATCAACACCGGCCCTTACGCGGACAACTGGAACAACAGTTACGCAGTGATCGAGTTGGAGAAACTGCGCAAGGCCGCGGCTTATGCCCGTAAACTCAACATGCGCATCCAGGCGGGAAGGGGGCTGGATTTTCAAAATGTGTCAGCCATTGTTCCCATGGATGAAATCGAAAGCATCAGTGTGGGACACGCACTGATCGCCAATGCCGTGTTTATGGGGCTGGCGGAGTCGATCAGGCGCATGAAGCAGTTGATCAATCGCAGGGGCTGAGCAGGCGATCCGGCATCCCACGGCGGTGGCCGAATCGCGTTGATCAATCGCAGGGGCTGAGCAGGCGATCCGGCATCCCATTGCGGTGGCCGAATCGCGGCAGATTCGTTCAGCCAAAGGAGAAACCATGTTGGATATCGCTTTTCTGGGCGGAGGACCCGCAGGATACGAGGGCGCCATCACGGCGGCCCGGCAGGGCATGAAAGCCCTGGTGGTTGAAAAGTACAAACTGGGAGGGACCTGCCTGCAATGGGGGTGCATCCCGACCAAGACGCTGATCCATGGCGTGCGCATGCTGCGCATGGCCGCGGGCGGACGGCGCTACGGGCTGATGGGCGGGGAAAACCTGTCGCTGGATTCCGCCGCCCTGGACAAGCAGAAGGAACGCGTCGTATCGAAACTGACCCGGGGCATCGAGTTTCTGTTCAAGGAAACGGGCGTGGAGTGGGTGAACGGCAGCGGCCGGATTGTCGCGAAAGACACCATCCGCATGGAGGACGGCCGGGAAATCAGGGCCAGGCATATCGTGATCGCGACCGGTTCCCGCATGGCCGAACTGCCGCACATCAAGATCGACGGCGAGCGCATCATCGGCTCACGCCAGGCGCTGGATGTGACGGATGTCCCCAAACGGTTACTGGTGATCGGCGCCGGCGCCATCGGCCTGGAAAACGCATTCATCTACCGCTGGCTGGGTTCAGAGGTGACCGTGGTCGAATTAATGGAACAGGTCGTTCCCGGCAGCGACACCGAGGTGGCCGCTATCCTGAGCGCGGAGATGAAAAAGCAGAAGATCCGCATCCATACCTCCACGCGCACCGAAAGCGTCCGTATCGGCTCCGGGGCGGTTGAAGCCGCGTTTTCGAGCGCTGACGAAAACTGGGCAGGCGAATATGACCGGGTGTTGCTGGCGGTCGGGAGGCGGCCGGTAACGGAAGACGTGTTCAGTCCGGACCTGCCCATCCAGGTAAACCGGCAGGGCTTCATCCAGGTGGACGAAAACCTGAGAACCGGCCTGGAAAACGTGTACGCATGCGGCGATGTCGTGGGTCAGCCCATGCTGGCTCACAAGGCTTCTCACCAGGCGATGGCCATTGTCGACCATATCCGCCATGGCCGTCCCGTGCAACATCATGCCGTGCCCGCGGCGGTGTTCACGGATCCGGAAATGGCTTCCGTGGGCCTGACGGAAGCGGAGGCGCGGAGCCAATACGGCGAGGAAGTCAAGGTCGGCCGATTCCCGTTTGCGGCCGGCTCCCGCGCCAACGCCGTTGACGAAAAAGCCGGCCTGGTCAAAGTGATCGCCGCGCCGGACCACACCGTTATCGGCGGGCACATCGTGGGCGCTGATGCGGGCGAACTGATCCTGCCGCTGACCCTGGCGGTGACAAAAGCCATCAAAGCCGAAGACCTGCTGGACCTGACATTCATCCACCCGACCCTGGGGGAAAGTGTCTGGGAGGCGTTGGCGGCCGTCTGTGGCCGCTCCGTCCACATCTGACGGTTTTCCCGGCGGGAACAATGACGGAAGACAACACCCGGTGGTCAAGCCTGGATGTGGAAACCGCGGCCCAGCGGTTGAATGTGTCTGTCCGCGATGGATTGACCCAGTCCGAAGTCGAACGCCGCCTGGCTGAATACGGGCCCAACCGTTTAGAGGAAAAGGCTCCGCGGCCCCGTTGGCTACTTTTTCTCGACCAGTTCCGCAGTTTCATTATCGCCATCCTGATGGCGGCGGTCGGTCTGTCGGTCCTGGCCGGAGAATTTGCCGACAGCATCGTGATCCTGGCGATTTTGATCCTCAACGCGTTACTGGGATATATCCAGGAGGTGCGCGCCAGGGAATCGATCGCGGCGTTGAAGCGCATGACCCGGTTGAAAGCGAAAGTCGTGCGCGACGGCCGCGAGCAACGCGTGGATTCGTTCAGCCTGGTTCCGGGGGACGTGATCCTGCTGGAGGTCGGCGACAAGGTCCCCGCTGATGCGCGCATGATCCGGGGTGTCAACCTCGAATGCGATGAAGCCTCGCTGACGGGTGAATCGGTCCCCGTGGCCAAGGACTCCGCGGTCCTGCCGGATGGAACGGCAGCCGCGGACCAGGTCAACATGGTGTCGTCCGGCACGATTGTCACCGGCGGCCGCGGCCGGGCCCTGGTGGTCCGCACAGGCATGCGCAGCCGCCTGGGCCGGATCGCCGAGATGATTCAGGAGAGCGGAGAAGATCCGACTCCGTTGCAGAAAAGGCTGGACCAACTGGGCAGGTGGCTGGGGATCACGGTCCTGATCATCTGCGCGCTGACTTTCCTGCTGGGGATGCTTCGCGATCCCCGCATCTGGTCCGCGCTGAGCGGCAATCTTGCGCTGGCCGCCGTGGCGGACCGAATCAAGGAGATTTTCATGACCGCGGTCGCCCTGGCCGTGGCCGCAGTACCCGAAGGCCTGGCCGCGGTGGTCACGGTCGCGTTGGCGCTGGGTGTTCAGCGCATGGTGAAACGCAATGCCCTGATCCGCCGGTTGCCTTCGGTGGAAACCCTGGGAAGCACCACGGTGATCTGTACGGATAAGACCGGGACCCTGACCCGGAACCAGATGACGGTCCGCCGCCTGTGGTTGAACAGCCGCACCATCGATGTCAGCGGCTCCGGGTACGGGACGGCCGGTGGATTTTTCGATCAGGGCAATGAGGTGGACCCGCGGGAATTGCGGGACCTCTTGATCATCGGTGTGCTGAACAACAATGCCGCCCTGGACAATGAAGCCGTAATCGGTGATCCGACCGAGGCGGCGTTGATCGTGTCCGCGGCCAAGGCCGGCCTGGATCAGCAGCAACTGGAGAACCGTTATCCCCGGCTGGACGAAATCGCCTTTGATTCGCGGCGCAAGCGCATGAGCACGGTTCATGTCATCGACGGCCGGCGCATGCTGCTGGTCAAGGGCGCTCCGGATGTACTGCTGCCGCATTGCACCCGCATCCGATGCGGGGAAGAGAGCCTCCCCCTGGGCGAGGAGGATCGCCGGCGCGTTCTCGAGGCCAATCGCGGGTTTGCCGCTGAAGCTCTCCGGGTGCTGGCTTTTGCCTGCAGGGAATTGGGTGATGATGAATCCATCGAAGAAGAAGACCTGGAGTTTGTCGGACTGCAGGCGATGATGGATCCGCCCCGTGACAGCGCCCGCCGCGCGATCGAGCGGTGCAAAAAGGCGGGAATCCGCGTGGTCATGATCACCGGCGACCAGGTATCCACCGCGCGCGCAATCGCGGCCGAACTGGGAATTCACGGAAAAGCGGTTTCCGGCGTTGAGCTGGACACCATGGAAGACCTGGAACTGAGGGTGGAAGAAATCAGTGTGTATGCGCGCGTCAATCCCGAGCACAAGATGCGCATTATCCGCGCTTTGCGCGGTCGCGGGCACGTGGTGGCCATGACCGGAGACGGCGTCAATGACGGGCCCGCGCTGAAGGCCGCCGATATCGGCATCGCCATGGGAATCACCGGAACGGATGTGGCCAAGGAAGCGTCGGACATGATCCTCACGGACGATCACTTCGCATCGATTGTAGATGCCGTCGAAGAAGGGCGTACCATTAACGACAACATCGGCAAATTCGTCAATTACCTGCTTTCATCCAACCTCGGCGAGGTCCTGGTCATTTTTGTCGCCATGGTGATCGGTTTCAGCTCCGGGGCCGGTCCGGTGCTGCCCTTGACCGCGGTGCAGTTGTTGTGGCTGAACATCGTGACCGACGGCCTGCCCGCGCTGGCTCTGGGAGTCGATCCGCCCGACCGGCGCGTAATGGAATTGCCGCCCCGGCCTCCCAAGCGCGCCGTCCTGACCCCGAACATGCTGGCCAATATCGGCGTCACCGGAGTGTTGTTGTGTGTGTTCACCCTGGTTTTGTTTGCGCTCAACCTGGAACGCGGCGCGGAAACGGCGCAGACAATCGCATTCTCATCCCTGGTCGTATTCCAGATTATCCGCGTCTACATGGTCCGTTCCCTGTACCGGGTGCCGCTTTTTTCCAACCGCTGGTTGTGGGCCGCCATCGGTTTGTCGTTGCTGCTGCAATTGTTCGCGGTTTATGTGGCCCCCCTGACCCTGGGAAACATTTTCGGCACCGTACCGCTGGAGTGGCGGGATTGGGGCCTGATCCTGGCGGCCGGAGTGATGATGCTGGTGGTCGGAACCGGAGCGGGTCGGGTGTTGCGGCGGGTCACGAGTGTCCCGACCGGGGACAGATCCGCGTCAAAGACAATGGCATGAAACATGCTGTCATGCCTCAGGAGGAAACATGCGACGCAAGGCGATATGCACCATCGGCCTGGCTCTGCTGACCACGCTTTGCCTGAACGCGGCCGAATATAATTTCAGCGCGCGCACTCGGGCCTACGTGTACGCCATGGGCGGGAATTTTCATCTGACGGCAGCCGGTTCGGGATTGTGGCATGAAGCGGCCCCGGCGGATGACGGTTTTTCCCTGACAGGCGGCATCGGATTCAGCCTGCTGAACGTGAACAACCGTTTCTTTCTGAACCTGGAAGCGGACTACACGGATGCCACGCTTCAATACCGGGGCACGCATGGCCGCGGAGTGAATGTCTGGGCATTCATGCTTCAGGGGGAATACCGGCTTGGCAGGGTGTCTCCGGTCAGTGTGTATGTCGGCCTCGGAGTAGGAGTGATCGACAAGGATGCCGCAATTGTGCCGGGTATCGGTGATGACTGGTTCCAGGTGGATCCTGTTACCGAAGCGACATTTGCCGGTGAACTGGGAATCAAGGTTTCCGTCGCCAAACGCCTCATGCTCCGCGCCGCCCTGCGTTTCTATTCGGTATCGTCCGGATACGACGGTATTGATTACTGGGGCGGTTATTGGGATGACTACTGGGACGTATGGGTCGACGATTACAGCAGCGAACTTTACGCCACTTCTTTCATGGCCGGCCTGGAGGTTCATTTTTAGAGAGTTGGAGAGTTGGAGAGTTGGAGAGTTGGAGAGTTGGAAAGTTGGAGAGAAAAAACAAGTTGAGATAGTTGAGGGTAGGGGCAACCCCCTGTGGTTGCCCAATCACATTCCATGGTTGCAAGAATAAACCGTGGCGATATTTCTGGCAGATATGGATATCTACAGGGCGGCTACAGGGGGCCGCCCCTACATTTTTCAACTTCTTGCCAATTACCAATCTATGTTTACCCACGCGGAACGGAATAGATCCGAAAGTTGGAAAGAAGGTGCCAGGTAGCTGGCAAGAGACGAGGGGCCAGGGGCAGTAGGCAAGTGCCAGGAGTACGGACGGGTGTAAACCCGCCTTGAAGAACCCGGAAATGAGGAGGGAAATCTTGAGGTAACTGTATTCCCGCCCTCAACTATCTCAACTTGTTTTTTCTTCCCGACTTCCCAACTTTATTAACTTCTTCCCTCTTCAACTCTTCAACTCTTCAACTTTTTTCGTCGTCGGCAGCATCAGGATGTGCAATGTAACCGCGATTGCGATTGTGCCCAGCAGAACACGCACCCACAACAGGCTGGTGGCGAAAACAATGGACAGCGCAATCGTGATCCACAACAGGACGAGGGCTCCGGTTTTCACGCGCCCGGGGATGCCCCGGCCCGCGCGATAGTCCCCCAGGTAGGCGCCATACCAGCGGTTGGCCAGCAGGCGGCGCAGGCGTCGGGGGGAACTCCTGGCGTAGCAGGTCGCCGCCAGCAGTAAAAACGGCGTGGTCGGCAGCAGGGGCAGGAATATGCCCGCGGTACCCAGGCCCACGCACACTGCGCCCGCGATCATCAAGAGGGTTTTTCTGAGTCGGGATTCTTTGTCGCCGCCGTTCATGACGGCTAAGCGTAAACGGAAGCCGGTCCTGTGTCAAGCCATCAACTGGGCGATCCGCAACGCCGGCCGAGGTGTCTCTGAAATGGGTCAATTCCGGACATTTTTTCTGGTATCTGAAATGCTTGACAATGTTGTGATTCGAGTCGGATTACGGAGGGATCGAACAATGCAATGGGGGAAATGTCACCTTAGTGCAGGAAAGATGTCTGGTTGGGTGGTCATGGTTGTTTTCCTTTTCGCGGGTTGCCAGCCGGGGCATGACGGTACGGACCCCGGGGGTGGAACGACGGGTTTTACCGAACTGTCTTCGCCGCTGTCCCGTGACAACGCGCCCGCGTTGCCGCAGGGAGATCTTGAACAGTTGCGGGCGGGGAACACCGCCTTCGCGCTGGATTTGTACCGTTACCTGAAAGAAAGCCGGGAAAACCTGTTTTTCTCCCCGCACAGCATCTCCGTGGCCATGGCGATGACCTATGCCGGTGCCGCGGGTTCGACCGCGGCATGCATGGCGGACACCATGAACTTCACCCTGCCTGGTGGGCGCCTGCACGCGGCATTCAATTTCCTGGACCTGGAGCTGGCGCGCCGCGACAAAGACAATGAGCGCCTGGAGCTGCACATCGTGAACGCCCTGTGGGGGCAGCGGGATTTTCCATTCCTGCAGGTATTTCTCGATCTGCTGGCGGTGAATTACGGCGCCGGGCTCAATATCCTGGATTTTATTTCAGATGCGGAAAATGCGCGTGCAATCATCAACAACTGGGTGGCGGAGCAGACCAACCAGCGCATCACCGGGTTGCTGCCCCCCGGTTCGATCACCGGCCTGACCCGCCTGGTGCTAACCAACGCCATGTACTTCAAGGCGCCCTGGGCCATTCCTTTCGTGCCCGAGCAGACCGTGGATGAACCGTTCAACCTGCTGAACGGGGGGCAGGTAGATGTGCCGATGATGAGGCTTTCAGTGGGTACGGGTGAAGAGAATGAACAGACCCGGATCGGTTTTTTTGCGGGTTACTCGGCCGTGGAACTGCCGTATGTGAAAGACCAGGTTTCCATGCTGCTGATCGTTCCCGACAGCGGCCGGTTTGTGGAAATCGAGGCCGGCCTGGATGACGGCCTGCTGCAGCAGACCGTAACCATGCTCCAGGCGGCGGAGATCCGGCTGGAGATGCCGCGCTTCCAGTGTGACTGCACCTTTTCGTTGAAAGAGGCGCTTTCCAGCCTGGGAATGGAGCAAGCCTTCTCAAATGCGGCGGACTTTTCCGGCATGACCGGCGGATTCGACTTGTTTATCGACAACCTTTTTCACAAAAGTTTTATCAACGTGGATGAGGCCGGCACCGAAGCCGCTGCGGCTACGGCGGTAAACATGTCACTTACAGCCGTGCCGGAGGAACTGTATGTCAAGGTCGATCGACCGTTCATCTACCTGATTCGGGATGTACAAACAGGGGCGGTACTCTTTCTGGGGCGGGTGCTGAATCCGCAATCCGAGTAGTTTGGGCGTCTCCGGGGAGGGACGTCAGTGCCGCTTCCGGCGGGGCTTTTTTTCAACGGAAAAGCCGAACTTGCCGATAGGCTTGCCCAAACGGTAATAGTGTCCATGGCAGTAACACAAAGGGGCTGAAGCGGAGAGGTCGAAATAGCCGGTGCCGCTGCGATAATAAACCGGGTCGGCCTGGATTGCCAGGATTTCGGCTATGAATAGGGTATGGCTGCCGAGCCGGCGCATTTCCGTCACGCGGCACTCCAGGTTGACGGGGGACTCGACCACCAAGGGTGCGCTGATTCTGGATGCCCGCAATGGGGTGAGGCCTGTTTCACTGAACTTATCGAATTCACGACCGCTTTTTACCCCGCACCAGTCAACGGCCCGCGCCATGGCGGCGGTGGTGAGGTTGACGGCGAATTCGCCGCTTTCACGGATCAATTCATGTGAGAAACGTTCGGGTCGCAACGATATGGAACACATGGGCGGGTCACTGCATACCGTGCCCGTCCAGGCGACCGTGACCAGGTTTTTGCGGCCGTCATGATTTCCGCAACTGACCAGCACGGCCGGTGCCGGGTAGAGCATGGTGCCGGGTTTCCACGACAGGCGCGCGGGTTGATCGCTCATGGGGCCTCCGTCTCGCAACTCTACCTCAGCCCGGCGCAGATGGCAAGTGAAGCGTCATGATTTTCCACTCTGCATGGCGGGAAACGCCGGCCGGGTCAGTACTCTATGTCCGTGGATGCCCTGACGGCGCGGTTGTGCGCCCAGGAGCGGATCTTCTTGATCTGTTCTTCCATGGTGGTGGCCAGGGGGACACTGTTGCCGAAGATCACCAGCAGGTCGTCTTCATTCAGCGGCCGGTTCTCGTTGAATGCTTCGTACATGGCGGAAATAATGACCTGTTCGATTTCACTGCCCGACCAGCCCTTGGTGATCTGCGCCAGCTGCGGCACATTGAACCGGGAGACGTCGTTGCCCTTGGCTTTCAGGTGGATGGTGAAAATCTCTTCGCGCTCCTGCCGGGTGGGAAGGTCAATGAAAAAGATCTGATCGAAACGGCCGCGGCGCAGTAGTTCCGCGGGGAGCAGGTCGATACGGTTGGCCGTGGCCGCCACAAAGATCTCGGATGTGTGTTCCTGCATCCAGGTCAGGAAGTAGCCCAGGATACGGGATGATGAGCTGTCTCCCTGTTTATCGGATATTCCGCTTTCGATTTCATCGATCCAGAGGATTGCCGGGGCCACTGAGTCCATGGTCTGAAGGGCCCGGGAAAAAACCAGCTCCGGTGAACCGGCCATGCCCGAATAGACCAGGTTCATGTCCAGCCGGAAGAGCGGCAGTTTCCAGAGCGATGCCGTCACCTTGGCGGAAAGGCTCTTGCCGCAGCCGGAGACCCCCATGCACAAAAATCCCCGCGGTTTCTCCAGGCCGAAAGCGCGGGCTTCGTCCGTAAAGGCCCGCCGCCGCTTCTGCAGCCAGTCTTTCAGATTGTCCAAGCCCCCCAGATCGTCCATGGAAAAGCGCTGGGTAAAGTACTCCAGCACATTTTCCTTCATGATCAATTGTTTTTTTTCTTCGTGGATGCCCTTGACCAGGTCCGCGGTAATCAGGGGCTGGTTGTGAAAAGCCTTCATGTAGGCCTTGTAGGCTTCGTCCAGGGTCAACCCCTGGGCGGCGATGACGAAGTCGCGGCGTTCGGCGTCGTTCAGCTTCACCTGGCGTCCGGAACGCTGCATGCTGTCGAGGAACTTTTCAAACAGCGAGCCCAGCTCGTCGATGCCTGGAAGGGGAAAGGCAAAGATGTCGATTTCCTTTTTCAACTCCTGGGGAAAGTATTCGTCCGCCGAGAGCAGGAAGATGATCTTGCGTTTGCCTTTCAAGGCCTTGTAGGCGTCCCGCAACTTGCGCACCACTTTTTCGGAATGTCGCAATTCGGGGCCCAGGTCGCGAAACACCGTAAAACCGGGCTCCGGATCATTGATGACGGCGTCCAGGGCGATAACGGGATCCCGGCTTTCCGCAACGGCCCAGTTTTCTTTCACCAGTCCGCGGTTTGTATCCCAATGGGCAAGAGCGCCTGATTTGAGAACCTGCTCCGCCATGCGGGCAAGGAAGCCCTCAACACGTTTCTCTTCAAACGAAATAATCTGGATCAGGGGTTGCCCGACCAGGATCGATTGTTTAATTGCTTCCATTGATGGATTCATGGTTTACCTCAATGGCATGAAAGTCGATGATTCCGCCGAACTTGAAGCCCAGGGGATTGACTGAAAAACGCGTGATGAAGTTGTCGGAAATGAAATACAGGGGAATATACCAGGCGTCTTCAGCGCAGAGGTCGGCAAGCTGTTCCAGCAATTGGGCCTGGATGCGGATGTTTTCCAGGGGCAAGCGTTCGATGAGTTCCTGGATAGCGGGATTGGCATGGTTAAAGTAATTCAGCAACCCGTTGCGGGAGTACAATTGGTAAAGGAAGTTATACGCATGGGGGTAATCGGCGACGCCGCGGACAATCGTGGCCTGGCGTTCGGGATCCCGCATGCCGGAATAATAGGGTTCCAGGGGGATGACATCGCTCTCCAGCACGAGGCCGAAGGCGCCAAGTTGCTTGTTCAGGGCGTTGACCAGACTCACGTGGCGGGGATAGATGGTGATTCTGAGTCTGCGCTCACTGTCCGGCGGCAATTGGCGGCGCGCGCGCAAAGCCCGTTCCGGGTTCAGGCGAAAATAACGGTTATGACCGAACAGGCTGACGGGCATGATGGTGTGTGCGGGCAAAGCGGAACGTTCGATTCCAAGCTCGCTGACCAATTGTTGCCTGTCGATGCCGAACTGCATGATGTGGCGCCATTCGCGTGACAGCGCCCTGGCATTTGCCGGTTCAGGGTTGAGGGCGAGAAAAACCTGAACGTCCGGCGCCGTGGAAATGATGCGGTGACTCCGCGTGGGTACGGAAGATACCGAGAAGCCCTCGGGCGGCAGAAACACGTCGAAATAATAAAGCGTGCTGGCCCTTGGGGTTTCCAGGGGCAGAAAGAGATCGACGCGCTTCAATGGGGGCGGCCCGGCAAAATATTTGTCCCGGCGCAGGAACCCCAGTTTGAGAAAGGGCTGATGCTTGATCATCACTTTCTCCAGTCTTTTATCCACCACAAAAGGTCCGGTGCCGATGGGGTCCTGGCGGAATTCATCCCGCGGCTTGCCGGCGTAATCCGCCGGAATGATCGATGCGGCCTTGGATGCCAACAGGTGCAGAAAGAGGTTGAACGGCCTTTCCAGGTGAATGCGCAGGCAGTGCTCGTTGACCGCTTCCAGGCCCTTGACGGATCGCTGCCTGCCCTGGGCGAAGTCAATCGCTCCGGCGATGCAGTTGAACTCATTCTCGTGGCTCCAGCGGCGGATCAATTCTTCCAGGGAAAAGATCACGTCCCGGCTGGTGAGGGAAGCGCCGTTGGCGAAACGGGCTCCGGGCCTGAGGTGAAAGGTGTATTGCAGCCGGTCGGGGGAGATTTCCCACGAGCTTGCCAGGTCCGGAGAAAGGTGGCCGGCGTGATCGGCTTGCACCAGGGTGTTGAAAACCAGTTCCAGCGCCTGGGCTTCGTTGTAGAAGTGCACTTCCGCGGGGATGAAGGAATTGAAATTGTGATTCTGCAAACAGACCGACAACTCCGCATCCGTGTTGATGCGGTTCATTGCCAGGGGCGGCTGGGAAGGTTCCGGGCTGCAACCCGCAATGAGCACCAGTATGGGAATGACCCGCAGGAACGACAGTGGCTGCCGCTTGCGCGCATGGCTGACTGAATGCCGGGTCAAGCGGTTTTCCACTCTTTCCCCCAGAGGCTCATGAGGTGAACGATCACCCTGGCGGCGGCCTGCATGTCTTCCAGAGTCACCCATTCATAACGGGAGTGAAAATTGGAACCGCCGGTGAATATATTGGGAGTCGGCAGGCCCATGAAACTCAGCCTGGCGCCGTCGGTACCACCGCGGATCAGGTTCCGCACCGGCTCTACGCCGGCCAGCTTCACGGCTTCCAGGGCTTTGGCCATGACTTCCGGGTGCTGGTCCAGCACGACCTTCATGTTGCGATAGGACTCGATGACTTCGAGTTCGGCGCTCGCTCCGGGATTGCGGCTCAAAACATGGTCGACCAGCCGGCGCAGCTCCTTTTCATGGTCGCGCAGGCCCGTTTCGGAAAAGTCGCGCAGCAGAAATTTTATCATGACCTGTTCACTGCCGCCTTCGATCGAGTTGGGGTGGAGGTAACCTTCGCGTTTCTCGGTGGTTTCCGGAGAGAGGCGGTATTTGGGCAGGTTGTCGATGATTTCGGCCGCCACTTTGATGGCGTTGAGCAATTTACCCTTGGCATAGCCGGGGTGGACGTTGATTCCCGTGACTTTCAGGTGGACCGAGTCGGCACAGAAGGTTTCATCCTCAATTTCTCCCAGTTTTTCGCCGTCCAGGGTATAGCCGAAATCCGCGTCGATCTCTTCTGTCGTGATGTGTTCGGTGCCCCTCCCGGTTTCTTCGTCGGGGGTAAACAGCACGCGTATGCGCGGACGGGGAATCTCGGGGTGATCGATCAGATACTGCAAAGCGGCCATGATTTCGCTGATACCGGCTTTGTCGTCCGCGCCCAGCAGGGTGGTTCCGTCCGTGGTGATGAGGGTTTTGCCTTTCTGTTTCAACAGGTGCGGATTGTCTTCCGTTTTCAGCACCCAGCGGCCGTCTCCGTACAGGTCGATGTCTTTGCCGTCGTAATCGCGGTGAATCTGCGGGTTGACGTTCTCGCCGGATACGTCCGGGGAGGTGTCGACATGGGCGATCAATGCGATGGTCGGACCGTTTCCCTGGCGATTGGCGGGCAACGTGGCCGTGACATAGCCCCATTGGTTCAGGGCCACGTCAGCCAGCCCCATCTCATTGAGTTCGCTCTCGAGGAGGCGGCACAGGTTGATCTGGTGTGGAGTCGAAGGGTAGTCGAGCGATTCTTCGTCCGATTGGGTGTTGATGCGCGCGTAAGCAACAAAGCGTTCCATCAGGCCGGGAAAATCCATGGGCTTCCTCCTGTCTCTGGTGTCATTATAGGCCAACACTCGCGGATTGGCAAAGATTCATTCATCCTGGACGACGGCGAACGCCACCGCATCGCAGCGGCCCTCAGGGCGTAACGGAACCAAGGCGTATTCCAGTTCCAGGCCGCGTGACACCCGTCGGACCTGCAATTCCACGGCATCCGCTTCCAGCTCGGCGACCAGGCGGAATTCAGGAAGGGATTGATATACCCTGAAGCCCGATACGGGCTCGCCCGCGTCGGCCGGATTCCGGCTCCAAGTGATGTGAACCAGGTATTCGGTATGCAGCAGCGATTCATTGCGCCGGCGCCTGGCGGTCACGTTCCATGCCGGCGGCCGTGCCAGGCAGCGCAGATCGAGGCGCCCACCGGAAACGGTCTTTTTCTGCAGATCCGCCAATGATCGGATGGCGGTGAGCAGGCGGGATACACGGCGGGATACGGATTCGTTCCTGTACAGGCCGGCCAGCAGAGCCGCGGTGCCGGCGACATGAGGAGCGGCCATCGATGTTCCGCTCATGTAGTCGTAATCCGCCGCACGATTGATCACGGTGACCCGGCTGAACACCAGGTTCTCGAGTCGCCGGCCGCTTTCTTGTGAAATGGAAACAACCGGGATCCAGTTGCCGGCAGCCTGCAGGGTTCCACTGAAATTTCCCGGCAGGTTGTTGAAAATCACCGCCGCGCGGGCACCGGCTGCGGCGGCCAGGCGGATTTTCTCCTGGAAAGTGGTTTCTCCACGCTCGATCAGGGCAATGGCGCCGTTGACCTCGGCGGGAAAATCCGCGGCGCTCAAGCCCAGGCCGCAGGGAATCAGGAACCCCGTTATCCCCGTCGCGGTGCCGCTGTATTCCATGCCCAGGGCGGGCAGCGCGCCGGCGTCTGTGTCCACCTGGGCCAGGCGCCCGCTGCCGCGCGGCACGGTGGAGAAGACGCCGTCTCCCGGAGCAGCCAGGTCCACGCTGCGGGCGCCGTAGTTTGAAAACTCCGCCAGCCGGTCATCCGCTCCGTTCGCGGCCACGGAAATGATGCCGTTGACATCGTACGACGCGGGATAAAAAGGTTGCTCGTCGTTGTCATCACCCATATCGTCATCGCCGCCGTTTCCCGCCGCCGTCAGGATCAGGATGCCTTCACGGGCGGTTTCCCGGTACGCCTGTTCCTCCACTTCGGAATAACCGGTCCCGCCGAATGAGCAATTCACGGCCACGATATTCGCCGTGCCGCTTTTTTTCAGCATGCGAATGTATTCCAGCGCCTCAACGACGTCATCACTGTAATTGAATCCGTCGGGGCGCACGGTTTTTACGGTCAGCAGGCGTGTTCGCCAAGCCAGGCCGGCAATTCCGCGGGAATTATCTCCCCTGGCCGCGATGATTCCGGACACGTGGGTGCCGTGACCGTCCGTGTCTTTGGGATCCGGGTCGTTGCCCCCGTTGGAATCGGCGGCGAAGTCATACCCCATCCAGTCGTCCACGAAGCGGTTTCCATCGTCATCAATCCGGTTTCCGGGGATTTCCAGGGGGTTGTGCCAGATGTTGGGCGCCAGGTCGGGGTGATCGTAGTCGATACCGGTGTCCATAACGGCCACGACCGCATGCGGGTCCCCGCTGGTTTTTTCCCACAGGATTTCGGCCCCGATATCCGCGCCGGCGATTCCCGGGATCAACGGCGCGTTGTCGCCGCGGTTGCGCAGGTTCCATTGCCGGGCATACAGGGGATCGTCGGGCCGTCGCGCCGGGCGACGGCGGTAATTCAAAGAAGCCGCGGCTACATGGGGGCTTCGTTGCAGCCGTGCCAGTATCGCGTTCGCCCGTTCGGTGTCGATTTTTCCCATGCGCAGCAAGAGAATTCCGGGACGGAGTGAAGACACAGGGTGCCGGGTTGAGTTTTCCGGCAGCAGGCGCCGCAGGTCGTCCTGGCCGAGGATTTTTTCGGGGTCGACATTGTCGCGGAAGCGGACCAGAATCTCACCGGGGGCATGGTCCGGCTCGATCGGGCTCCGGGGGCGATCCTGGGCGAGGGCGGCAACCAGCAGAATCGACATCAGCGTCATCCAGGTCGCTTTACGCAGGGTTGCAGTCGCAATCATCCGCCCTCCCATGGTTCAAGCACGAATTGATTATAGCAGAAGGCGGCTTTTGAGAGCCATCGAGTGCTGAATGGGAATTTGCACGGGGCGGTAGGCTCTGATACAATGGGTTCCCGCCGCTACCTGCCGGGACCGAAACTTCCTGGATGTGAAGGAGACCAACATGAACCTGCTGGTCATGGGTTTGCAATGGGGTGATGAGGGAAAGGGCAAGGCTATCGATTACCTGGCCGGAAATTTTGATGTGGTGGTGCGTTACCAGGGGGGACACAACGCGGGCCACACGGTTTATTTCAACGGGCAGAAAGTGATTCTGCACCTTCTGCCATCGGGAATTTTTTCACCCCGGACCGCTTCGGTGATCGGCAACGGCGTGGTCGTCAATCCCCTGCAATTGGTCGAGGAACTGCGCAACCTGCAGTCGCTGGGAGTGGATACGGGAAACTTCTGGGTGAGTCATCGCGCTCCCCTGATCATGCCCTTTCATCAGGAACTGGACATCGTGTTTGAACAATCGCGTTACCACCAGATCGGTACCACCCGGCGGGGGATCGGCCCGGCTTACGAAGACCTGGCCGGGCGCAGGGCCCTGTTCGTGGGGGATTTGCTGGATCCTTCCCGCCTGCGGCGCAAAGCGGAGGTTCTCAACGAATACTACAACCGGCTGGTCCGGGCTTATGGGGCGGAAGGCACCAATGTGAGCGATTACCTGGATGAATATGTGCAGGCGGGGCAGTTTCTGCGCTCCCATATCACGGATACGACCTGGATGCTCAACCGGCGCTACCGCGACGGGCATTTGATTCTGTTTGAAGGCGCTCAGGGAGCGTTGCTGGATATCCATCACGGCACTTATCCCTTTGTCACCTCATCCAATCCCACTGTCGGCGGTGTGTTTACCGGTACGGGACTGCCGGTGCAAGCCCTGAACCGGATCACCGGTATCACCAAGGCGTATGCCACGCGTGTGGGGGAAGGCCCGTTCCCCTCCGAATTGTCCGGTCCCCGTGGCGACTGGTTGCGGGAGAAAGGCGGAGAATTCGGCGCAACCACCGGCAGGCCCCGGCGGGTGGGATGGATTGACCTGGTGGCCCTGCGCTATGCGGTGATGATCAACGGGGTGGAAAGCCTGTTTCTGACCAAGTTGGACATCCTGGACGGGCTGGAGTCCATTCCGCTTGTATGTGGTTATCGGATTGACGGCCGAGAGGTCCGGGATTTTGACCCGTCGGTGGAGTTCCTGGAACGCGTGGAACCGCAGGTGCAGGAGCTGCCGGGATGGAAGGGATCGGTTGCCGGGGTTCGCGCCTACGATGCCCTGCCGGCGGAAGCCCGGGCATATGTCCGCGCGATCGAGGAAGCCGTGGGCGTGCCGGTTGAGTACGTGTCCGTGGGCAGCGGCCGGGAACAGACGATCAAAAGAAAGTTGAAGAGTTGGAAAGTTGAAGAGTTGGAGAGTTAGAAAGTTGGAGAGTTGGAAAGTTGGAAAGTTGGAGAGGGAAGAAGTAAATAAAGTTGGAGAGTTGGATAGGGAATAATTTGGAAAATGTAGGGGCGGTTCGCATCTTCAAGCACCTGGGCTTGCAGCCGATTCGGGTTCCGTCATCCGCGCTGGTCCGGACATCACACCCAGTCGGCTCCTCCGGCCTCAATCACCCGGCCGCATATGCTGCAGCGCCATACCTCCCGCTCATATTCGCGGTTGATCATCTCGGTTCCCCGCTTCAGACGGGTCCGGGCGTTGATTCGCCGGCACCGCTCGCAGTAGTATTCTTCTGATGAATTCCCGGTTACGAACACAAAGATCGTTTTCTGTCGAGTCCTGAAGCGGACCGAGGCGCGACGGCGGATCGACACTTCGTACGTGTCCGGCTTCTTGAAGAGTCCCGCCACCCCGCGGCTGCCTTTCGTGATCAACCGGGTGTCGAGGATCTCGTCGTGGTCCATGAGGGCCGCCGCGGCGGCCACCTTGCGCTCGACTTCGTCCGGGAAGGCGGTGACCGTCTCTTTGGAGATGTAGGCATCGGTTTCCTGAACGGATTCGTAGGAATCGACACCCGCGGGCAGCAGCGATTCGATGTTCCGGCGCGCCTCCGCGATGGTCCTGCCGCAGGCCGTGTCCATGCGAGGTTTCTTTTCGGCGTCCGGATGATGCCACAGCACGTCTTGGTCTTTGGGGATCTCGCTTCTCAGCGCGTTCTTTGCCATGGCCATGGTGTAGGCCGGGATAATAAAGACGCGGGTGACCATGTCAGCCTGAACGTATCGCTTCTTTAAGCTGTCATCGGACTGATGCTTATGGGTCATCGTGGCCCCCCTTCAGGAATTATAAAACCGAAGATACACGGAGTCAAAGCCGCCCGGGCCTGATTTCTATGAAATTGTGATGAAGTGTTTGGACTGGAAGCATTTCATGCTTTCGGACGAACGGTGATGAGGGAATTTGCAGGAGAACCGTGATGACCGGCACTGTTCCACTTTCTGCGTTCTAAAGGGCGGCTCATGAACCGCCCCTGCTTTTCACTTTCGACTTGGTTTCCTCTCACCCTTGGCCATTCCTGTCCTGAATGAAGAATAAGGAAAAATGAAAAAAAAAGCTTTTCCAGAATGTTTTGTTTTCCTATTCCTTCTTCGTTATACCTTATTCCAGTGTCCAGCCTCCCGCCACCTGATACCTGCCACCTAGATTCCACTCGCCCCTAGCCTCTCGCCCCGTTTTCCTCCTGTTACCTTCTCTCCAACTTTCCAACTCCCCAACTGTTTTTTTTTCTTCTTTTTTACGTCCCGGTGCAGCGGGTCCAGCCGCAATTGGGGCAGGTGGGGCACTTTTCGTCCGAAAGCGTTGCCCCGCAGACCGGGCAGTTGATGGTGTTGAGGTCCCTGCCCCCGGCGCTGACCGTGCCTACATGACTTTCCAGGATTTTGGCGATGGCGTCGGGAATGGACTGCACCAGTTCACCGTTGTGAAAAGTGGGTTCCGAGCCGCCGATTCCCTTTAACTGATGGGCCACGTCGGCTGCGGGAATACCGCTGCGCAACGCCAGTGAGGCAAGGCGGCCGATCGCTTCGGCGTCCGCCATGGTGGAGTAGCCGCTTTTGCCGATGGAGCAGAACACCTCGAATGGACGCTCGTTGAAAAAAGTGACCGTAATGTAGAGGTTGCCGAATCCGGTGGGGATTTTGTGCGTAACCGCGGTCAGTGCGTCCGGGCGTTCCTTGGGTTGGGGCGGTTCCGCATCGGCGCGGTTGAGTACCTGAATCGCACGGCAGCCGTCACGATAGACCGTCAGTCCCTTGATGTTCATGGAGAAGGCCATGCGGAACGCGGAGGCGATATCCTCGCGGGTGGCGTCATTGGGGAAGTTGATGGTTTTGGAAACGGCACTGTCGACGGCTTCCTGGAAAGCTTCCTGCATCTTGATGTGATCTTCAGGCGCGATTTCTCCGGCGGTCACGAACCAATCGGGATGGGGCTCTCCGGGATGGTCATCCCGCCACCTGGAGTAAATGGGGTGGATATCGCGGATTTCGCTGTCCAGAATACGCGACACCACTTCGAACGCGAAGACCGGCTCAATACTGGACGAACACCCGGCCAGGCGCGAAATCGTACCTGTGGGGGCGATGCTCAATACCGATGCGTTGCGCATGGCGGTGCCGGAGTAAATCGATTGTTCGATGCGCGGGAACGAGCCCCGATCCGCCGCCAGTTCACGCGAAGCGGCGACGGCTTCCTGCTTGAAGAACCCGGCCAGGCGCCGGGCCAGATCCAGCGCCCGGGGGGAATCGTAGCGGATTTCGCACGACAGCAGCAGGTCCGCGAACCCCATTACACCCAGGCCGATGCGGCGATTGGCTTCCGCCATCTCGCGGATCGGTTCCAGGGGGTAGCGGTTGACAGTGATTACGTTGTCCAGGAAGCGGACTCCCATGTGAATGGTTTCGCCAAGCCGCTTCCAGTCAACCGGGTCTGCCGGATCGGGTCGATGAAAGTTGGCCACGTTGATCGAACCGAGGTTGCATGCTTCGTAATCGTGCAGGGGTTGTTCTCCACAGGGGTTGGTGGCATGGATGGGGCCCTGGAGCGCGGTCGGGTTGAGCGCGTTGACGCGATCAATGAATACCAGTCCCGGGTCTCCGTTGCGCCATGCTGAATCGACCATGGCGTCAAACACCTGCTGCGCGGGCAGGCTGCCCGTCGCTTTCCCGGTCTGGGGGTCCACGAGTTCGTAGTCACCGCCGTTTTCCAGGGCCTGGATAAAGGCCTCGGTGATGGCCACGGAGATGTTGAAGTTCTGGGCCGTGTGCCCGTCCCGCTTCATGTCGATAAAAGCGAGGATATCGGGGTGGTCGACCCTGAGTATGCCCATATTGGCGCCCCTGCGCGTCCCTCCCTGTTTCACCGCTTCGGTTCCGGCGTCGATCACGCGCAGGAAAGAGATCGGTCCGGAAGCGATTCCCTGGGTTTTGCGCACGTAACTGCCCTGGGGGCGGATGCGAGAGAAATCGAAACCCGTCCCGCCCCCTTCCTTGTGCACCAGGGCCGCGTTTTTGACGGTTTCGAAAATCGCTTCCAGCGAGTCTTCCACCGGAAGAACAAAGCAGGCCGAGAGACAGAGGCCGCGGCCCGCTCCGGTCAAGGTCGGGGAGTTGGGCATGAAATCACGTTTCATCATCGCGTCCAGGAAGCGGCGTTCCCATTTGCGTTTCGCTTCGGCGCCCTTCTCCGCCTGAGCGATATGAGCGGCAACGCGACTGAATAACTGGGAAGGAAGGGTCTCTTCCAGTTCTCCCGAGGCATTGCGCTTGAAATAACGGGCACGCAGTATTTTCATCGCGTTTTCTGTGAAGCCTTCCATACATCTCTCCTTATTTAGTACCTGAATATTCTAGAACCACAAGATATGGTGTGTCAAGGGAATCCAACAAAGTCTCGGGAAATTTTTTGATATTCTTGACAATTTATACTAATATATTTTATCATGGGTGGGACAAAATGGGACAAAATGGGATGATGCAGCGTTTTCGGGGCAGTTACAGCGCCAGAATCGATGACCGCGGCCGTCTGAAAATCCCCGCCCGTTTTCTGACCGTATTCGAAGCGGAATATGGCCGTGAGGTTTTTATCACTTCCCTGAACGGCGATCACGTGATCCTTTATCCCATTCGCGTCTGGGAAGAGATGGAGAGCCGGATCGAATCCCATGGCGCATGGGACCCGGATATGGACGATTTTATCAATCGCCTGGGCTTTTTCGGCGTTGAGAGCCTGATCGATTCCAAGGGCAGGATTCTCCTGCCTCCGGAACTGCGCCGGGAAAGTCGACTGGAAGAGGAAGTCCGGGTGTTTGGCAAGGCCAATCACCTGGTGATCTGGAACGCGGAATTTTTCCGGGAACGCGAGCTGGGTGAGCACTACAGCAAAGAAAAGCTTCACCGCATTTCAAGGATTCTGAATGGAACCCCGCCACTACCCGGTCATGAGGAATGAGATTGTCGATCTGCTGCGGGACGTCCCTCCCGGGTGGATGATCGACGGAACCGTAGGTCTGGGCGGACATGCGCTGCGGGTGTTGCGGGAAGTGCCGCAGTTGTGTGTCCTGGGTTTGGATATGGATCGAAACAGTTTGAAAGAGGCGGACAGGAGACTAGCCGGTTGGCAGGACCGCGTGGTGCTGCTGCAGGCGAATTACACTTCCTGCCTGGACCTGCCCCAGGTTCAGGAGCGCAGCATAACCGCCGTACTGGTGGATCCGGGTATTTCCACCATGCAGCTGCAGGACGCCGCCCGCGGCTTTTCGCATAACCTGGACGGACCGCTGGACATGCGCAAGGATCAGGGTTCGGGAATGACGGCTGCCGATGTGGTCAACAACTGGAGCCAGGAACAACTCACCGCCCTGTTTCGGGAATACGGCGAGGTGCGACGAGCCGGTGAGTTGGCCAAGCGAATCATTGAGATGCGGCTTTTTACCCCCATCCTCACCACGACCCAGTTGAAGCAGGTGGTGGAGAAGGTTTTCGGTTCCCGTTTTCCCCGCGGAGTCGTCCATCCCGCAGCCCGGGTGTTCCAGGCCTTGCGCATCTGCGTCAATCACGAGCTGGATGGCGTGGAAGCGTTTATCCTGCGCTTGCCCGAAGTGGTCAAGCCGGGGGGGCGGATACTTTTTCTCTCTTTTCATTCGCTTGAGGATCGCCTGGTAAAACGCACCCTGCGCCGCCTCCAGGCGGAGGGCCGGGCCACTTGCCTGCAACCTTTTCCGGTATTTCCGCAAGCGGATGAATTGCAAGAGAATCCCCCTTCCCATTCGGCACGGTTGCGTGGCGCGGAGGTCGCATGAAACCGCGTCAACCCACCGCCCGCCGTACCCTGGCCGTGTCCGCCTTTGTTGTCTTCATGTTGTTTATCCTGCTGTTCACCTATTCCAGCCTGAACCTGAAAAATATCGATTACGGATACAAGATGCAGGCGTTGACTCAGCAGGTGGAGGCGCTGGAGATCGAGATCGACAAATTGCGGGCCGAGCGGGCTTTCATGGTCAGTCTGGAGAGGGTGGATCGCCTGGCCAGGTCGCGTCTGGACCTGGCCCCGCCGACGGCGGACCAGGTGATTCGCGCGCGACGGAGCGATCATGAAGATTAATCGCCAGGAACGAAACCGGACCTTTGTGGTTTTTCTCTGTTTCGGCATCTGGGGGTTGGGAATCGTGTTCACCCTTGTGCGCCACCAGGTATTTCATTACAACCGCTATCTGGAACGGGTGAAATCACAGAGCAAGGGCATCGTTACGCTGCACCCGCGGCGGGGAACCATTTACGATCGCAACGGTGATATCCTGGCCATTTCGGTCCAGTCGCACTCCGCATTTCTCAGCGCCAAGGATTTGCAGCGATGCATGGCGCTTTTTAATCGTTTGCAACGCGTCGTGCCTGTTTCCAGGCAGGATGCGCGGGAGATTCGTCGTCGCATTCAGCGGGGTGATCGCTTTATCTGGTATCAACGCAAACTGAATGACGCAGATTATCAGAAACTGGCGGCATTGCAGAAGGAACTGGATGAACCGGTTCTGCTGGATTTTGTCACGGAGTACCGGCGGGTATATCCCCAGCAGGAGCTGGCCGCCCATTTGTTGGGGGGTGTCGGTATTGATGAACAGGGACTTTTCGGACTCGAGTACGGCCTGGACCGGATGGTACGCGGACGGGGCGGAAAAGTGCGCGTGCAGCGGGATGCGCGGCGCCGGGTGTATGCGGTGGAAACCATCGAAGAACAGATACCCGGCCGCGATGTTACCCTGACCATCGATGCGCCGCTGCAGTTCGTGGTCCAGCAGGAACTGGAACGCGGAGTGCGGCGATTCAACGGACGTTCCGGTGCCGCGATCGTACTGGACGCCCGCGACGGGTCCATCCTTGCCATGGCCAGTTTCCCGGAATATCGCCCGGACGAAGCGGGAAAGGTTCCGTACCGGCGTGTGCGGAACAAGGCGTTGTCTTTCCTCTACGAGCCCGGATCGACCTTTAAAGTAATTCTGGCGGCGGCGGCATTGGAAAACCGCATCGTCACGCCTTCTCAGGAGTTTGATTGCGGCAACGGCCATTTCGTGTTTCGCAATCGCCGGATTGAAGACGTGCATGCCTACGACCGGCTCAGTTTCCGCGACATCGTGGTCCACTCCAGCAATGTGGGCGCGGCCCGGGTCGGTCTGGCTCTCGGCGCGGAGCGATATTACCACGCCATTCGCGCCTTTGGTTTCGGGCGCCCGGTGGAATTAAGTCTTCCCGGCAATGAAGCGGGTTTGTTGAAATCGACGCGCGACTGGAGCGAGGTTTCACCGGCATTCATGGCGTTTGGATATGAAATCCTGGTTACCCCCCTGCAGATGGCCCGCGCTTTCAATGTAATCGCGGCGGATGGCTGGATGGTGGAACCCCGGTTGTTAGAGAAAGTGGAAGGGGTTTCTCTGGAAACTCCCAAAAAACATCGCGTGATCTCAGCGTATACCGCACGACAGATACAAACCATCCTGCGGGAAGTTGTCGAAAGGGGAACCGGGCGGAAGTCCCGGGTTCCCGGCCTTGTGGTCGCCGGGAAAACCGGCACTGCCAAGAAAGTGCGCAACGGGGAATACACCGATTCTTATGTCTCCACTTTCGGCGGGTTTTTCCCCTTGCCGTCCCCCCGATACACCCTTTTTGTCATGGTGGATGAGCCCCGGACCCTCTATTATGGGGGGGACGTGGCCGCCCCGCTTTTTCAGGCCATATGCGAACGCATGCGGATTTTTGAACGGGTTTTTCCCATGGAACTGGCACAAGGATAACCAGATGAAACTGTTGCAGATGCTGCAAGGTGTGCGCGTGCTTGAGCACGTGGGTGGAAATCCCGAGATCCATGGGTTGCGTTATGATTCGCGCCGGGTCACACCCGGGGATTGTTTTGTGGCCGTACACGGATTCAAGCGTGACGGCCTGGATTTTCTGGACCAGGCATTGGCTGACGGAGCAGCGGCCGTTGTCACTGAACACGCTCCCCGGACAGGTCTTCCTCCTGTGGCCTGGGTCCGGGTGGCGGATGACCGGGCCGCGCTGAGTCGTATGGCGGCGAACCTCCTTGGATCCGAGGCGGGAGGAGTCCGGATGATCGGAGTAACGGGGACAAACGGCAAGACAACGGTGGCGGGCCTGATTGCGGCCATTCTCTCCCGTATCGCGCCCACCGGTCTGGCCGGCACTCTGGGAATGACGCTGCATGGCGTTGAAGTGACCCCGTTTCCCAACTCCTCCCGCCTCACCACTCCGGAGTCGGTTGACCTGTTTGAATTTGCCGCACAGGTGGCGAGCCGGGGCGGTCGCTACATGGTGATGGAAGCTTCTTCCGCGGCCATCGCCCTGAAAAGGGTTGCGGATATTCCGTTCAGCCTGGGCGTGTTCACCACTTTTTCCGGTGACCACCTCGATTTTCATCATTCCATGGATGCGTATTTCCGCGCCAAGTTGAGCCTTTTTCAAAACCTGGGACCGGAAGATTGGGCCGTTATCAACATCGACGATCCAGCGGCCGGCCGCATTGTTCCCGAACTGCAATGTCATTACCTGACCTATGGTTTTTCTTCCGGAGCGGATATCACTCCCCGGGATGCGCGCTTTTCTCTCCGGGGAATGCGGGCGGTAATCCGTACGCCGTTGGGAGAGGCGCAGGTGGAATCACCCCTGCTGGGCCGGGTCAACCTGCTCAACATCATGGCCGCCATGGCGGCGGCCCTGGTGCTGAAAATCCCGTTGGAAGAAGTCATCGCGGCCGTGGCGGCCTGGCAGCCGCCGCGGGGGCGCCTTGAGCCCGTTCATCGCGGAGAGTTCGCGGTTGTTGTGGATTTTGCGCATACAGATCGCGCTTTGCATCAATTGCTTTCTTCATTGCGCGAAGTCAGTAACGGCAAGCTGATCCTGGTTTTCGGGGCTGGCGGCGACCGTGATTCCACCAAGCGCCCGCGGATGGGCCAGGTGGCCGCTGAATGGGCGGATTTTCTGTTTGTGACCAGCGACAACCCCCGCTCAGAAGACCCCGGGGCGATCGCGGCGGCCATCACGGCCGGATTTCCACCGGGATTCTCCCGTTTTAAATTGGAACTCGACCGCAGGAAGGCCATAAATGCCGCCCTCGACATGGCCGGCAGTGGTGACACCGTGGTAATCGCCGGCAAGGGTCACGAAACCTCCCAGATCATCGGCGACCGGGTGCTGGACTTCAACGATGCCGGCGTCGTGCGGGAGTGGCTGTCCCAACGCGGCCTGGTGGAGGCGTGACGTGGCGGAAATGACGCTGGGAACGATTGCTTCCGCCGTCAACGGGCGCATCGAAGGCGGCGGTCCGGAACTGCGGATTCGTCATTTCCTGTTTGATACACGGGAACTGACGGCGCCGGGTTCCCTGTTTTTCGCCTTGCGTGGAAATAAAACCGATGGCCATGACCATGTACCGGGATTAGCCGCATTTCACGGCTGCGCCGCCGTGGTTTCCGCCCAATGGCGGGGCGCGGCGTCCGTGCCCGTTCTGCGGGTCGAAGACCCCCTGGTCGCGGCCCATGAGCTTGCGGTGTATGTGCGCCGGCAGCATTCTGGAACACGTTATACCGGAATCACCGGCAGTGCCGGAAAGACATCGACAAAAGAGTTCCTGTTTCAACTGCTGGGATCCCGTTTCCGTGCCTACCGCTCCCGGGGGAACTGGAACAACTGGATCGGCTTGCCTTTCTCCTTGCTGAACATGGATGACGGCATGGACCGGGCCGTGTTCGAACTGGCCATGAGTGATCCGGGCTTCGGCGAGATTCATCGCCTGGCGGAGATTCTTCGCCCCGACGTGGCCGTGGTGCTCAACGCCCTGCCGGTACACCTGGAATTTTTGGGATCCGTGGATAACGTGGCCCGGGCCAAGCTGGAAATCAGCGACTTCCTCGGCGCGGATGACTGCCTGGTGATCAACGGCGATGACCCTTTTCTGCAAGTGGCCCTGGGCGACCGCAGCGGACGCATCGTTCGCTTTGGGCGCCATCCGGAAAAAAACGAAATCGTGCTGAAGGGAGTGGAACGCAAGCGGGACGGCAGCATCCTCGACACAAGCTGGTGGGGGAAAAGCGCCCGCTTCCAGACCAGCCTGGTGCACCATGTCCACCTGGACAACCTTTTCGCCGCCATGGTGGCCGCCCACCAATTGGGAGTGGATCACCATGAAATGCAGCCGGTGATGGAACAACTCGAGCCTGTGAGCGGTCGCGGGGTGATTCGATTTATGAATCATTTCACCGTGGTCGACGAAACATACAACTCGAACCCTGAAGCGGTCAAACGGGTTCTGGCCTGGGCTGAGGCGGAATTCAGCCAGCCGCGGGTTGCCGTGCTGGGTGACATGCTGGAGCTGGGATCGGGCGAAATCGATTTTCATCGTGAAATCGGCAGATTCTGGGCGGGTCTGAATTATGCGGCCCTGATTGCGGTCGGCCCCCGATCCCGGTCCATGGCCGAAGCCGCGCTGGAAGCGGGCGCGGACCCGCAGGC
>OBLN01000076.1_pt1 | contig 35023 bp, 30 predicted proteins | sample 1519301 | NCBI WGS metagenome assembly OBLN01 (sample SAMEA2452533, study PRJEB22499) | sediment metagenome | reverse complement strand
CCGAGAATCTCACCCTTGAAAAGCTCAAGGTTTATCCCCTTCACGTCTGAAAGACCTTTATCGTTTTCAACAGAAAGGCTTTTAACTTCCAGAACCTTTTGATCAAATGCCTTAGATGTTTTTTCCCAGTGGGGCACATCGTCTGAGCCGATCATGAGCCCCGCAAGCATAGCTTCATCAAATTCACCTGCGGTGAGCGACTTGACAGTCCTGCCCTTTTTAAGAACAGTTACACGGTCGGAAAGCTCCATAACCTCACGCATTTTATGGGAAATGAAGATGATCGACTTGCCCTGACTCTTCAGCTTTTTGAGAAAGCCGAAAAGAATATTCGCCTCCTGCGGAGTAAGAACTGCAGTTGGCTCATCAAGGATAAGCACTTTACAGTCACGGACAAGAAGCTTAATAAGTTCCACCCACTGCTGTTCACCGATGGAAAGCTTCCAAACCGGTTCATTCAGGTTTATATCAAGCCCGAAATCATCAAGAATTTTCTTCGTTCTTTCAAATACCTCACCCCTGTTTATTATCCCCGGGAGGTTATCAAGAGAAAGAAGGATATTCTCCATTACGGAATGGTTTCTCACCAGCATAAAATGCTGATAAACCATACCAATGCCATATTTTAGCGATTCAGAAGGAGAGGAGATTAAAACCTTTGTGCCGTCAACAGATATACTCCCTGTTTCAGGTTTATAAAGCCCTGCCAGTACGCTCATAAGCGTACTTTTACCCGCTCCGTTTTCGCCAAGGAGGGTATGAATCTCCCCTTCGTAACAATTCAGAGAGACATTATCCAGCGCCTTTACGCCCGGAAAGCTTTTTGTGATATTTTCAAGTTTAAGATACGGTTTCAATGTGATCCCTTAAAAATAAAAAAGCGGTGCAGAGATTTTACACCCTGCACCGCCCCTATTTTTTATTATTTAGGTGAGCCCTGAACTCCTTCAACGAAGAAATCCATGCTGAGCATTTCGGCGTCTGTCATTGTTTTGCCTTCGGGAACAACGATTTTGCCTGACTGGTCTTTGAGAGGACCAGTGAATACTTTGACTGTGCCGTTTTTAACAGCAGCTTTTCTTTCTTCAACTATCTTTTTAACATCTGCGGGAACAAGGTCAGTAAGGGGAGCAAGGTCTACAAGTCCGTGTTCCATTCCCCACCAGATCTGCTCGCTTTTCCATGTTCCTTTGCTTACCTGTTCTGCAACTATAGTGTAAAGAGCGCCCCAGTTCCATACCGGTGAAGTAAGATATGCCTTGGGAGCAAATTTTTTCATCTCAACGTTGTATCCAATAGCGTATGCGCCTCTTTTTTCAGCAGCCTGAAGAGGAGCAGGAGTATCCTGATGCATTGTTATAACATCTGCCCCGGCATCAAGAACACTTTCAGCAGCTTCACGTTCTTTACCTGGGTCAAACCATGTGTGTGTCCATACAACTTTCACTGTGGCTTGGGGGTTTACACTCCTTACGCCGAGAGTGAAAGCATTTATTCCTCTGATAACTTCAGGGATAGGGAAAGCGGCGACATAACCCACCACATTTGATTTAGTCATTTTACCGGCAACAACACCGGAAAGGTAACGGGGCTGATACATTCTGCCGAAGTAAGCGCCAACGTTTTCTGCTGTTTTATAGCCGGAACAATGCATGAAAATGATGTCTTTATTTCTTTTAGCAACTTCAATTGTCGGGTCCATATAACCGAAGCTGGTGGTAAAGATCAGGTTGTGTCCTTTTTTAGCAAGACCGGTGATGATCCTTGTTGCGTCAGCGCCTTCGGGTACTGATTCGATGTACGTGGATTTTTCGACATACGGAAGCTTTTCCATTTCCTGTCTGCCCTGATCATGTGCGTAGGTCCAGCCTGCATCGCCTACAGGTCCGACATAGATAAAGCCAGCCTTGATCTGCTTGTCAGCAGCGAAAGCACCCGCGGTACAGAGAGCCGCCGTTAAAAGTGCCAAAAGAATTTTCTTCATGTACTACCCCTTCTTTCAGTTTAGTGGAGCAAAACCGCATTTTTACGGCAGCCCGCAAATTTTGTCAAAAAGATATTTATTTTTTAGTTCAGTGTGCCATCTATGTCAATCGAATAACGTTAATCCGTACACAATCATATAACGCAGAAAATATTAAAAATAAAAAAGCCTCCCGCATAATATACACGGAAGGCTCTGAAATCTTTTATGCTTATACTGCTGCTAAACGGCGTTAGTTGCCGGAAGCATCTGAAGACGCAGGAAAACACCCTTTGGGAGTGCAACAGACACATCCGCCGGAATGCTTCACATTCTCCATACGCTCAACATTTGTTCCCGAACACTTTGTGCATGGAACAGGGTCTCCTTCCTTAAAAACAAGGCGGGAAAACTCCGTACCGCAGTCTTTGCACCTGTATTCATAAAAGGGCATATGAATAACCCTTAGATATATTTCTTGATAGCGTCCTCATAAACGCCTTTGGGCTGAACGCCGATGAACTGCTCAACCACTTTGCCGCCCTTAAAGACCATGACAGTAGGGATACTCATGATGCCGTATTTTGCAGCAAGCTGCTGGTTTTCGTCCACATTTACTTTGCCGACCTTTATTTTGCCTGCGTATTCATTTGCCAGCGCTTCCACTGTGGGAGTAAGCATTCTGCAGGGTCCGCACCAGACAGCCCAGAAATCCACAAGAACAGGGAGATCGCTCTCTACCACATCAGTTTGAAAGGTTGACTCATTAAGTTCAACAGCCATTGTTTCCTCCTTAATAACTTATAAGTTATAGTATACAAATTCATCCGTTTGTCAATCATAGTAATTAAGATTGTTTTGCTCTCAATTACTATCCTGATTCTTCATTAAACGGACATAAATCTCTTTCAGCGCATGATGCGCACTTTTCATCCGCGCCGTATGTACAGCCAAAGGCTATTCCCAGACGGGACACGGCGAAATCATATTTAGCGGGGTCTTCAGGATTCATTGCTCTGAAAAAATCTGTAACAGTATCAAGATTTTTTCTCGTTCCGGAATCATTCTTTATTATCCCGTTCTTATATGCGAATCTTAATATATGTGTGTCTATGATAAATTGCAAGTCCTTACAGGCATAATTTTTCCATAAGCCGAAATCTACCTCATCCTTTCTCACCATCCAGCGTAAAAACATCCGCAGGCGCTTTGCTCCGGACTTAACCGGATCAGCGAAAAGGAAGTCATACCCTTTTCCACCGCCGTAAGCTTTTCCCCTCTTCTTCATATGGATAACAAAGTTTATGAGAGACTCCTCAAGGCTTGCCCCCATTGAGGCAAAAGCGCTTTCGATGGAGCCGTGTTCACTGTAAAGATCCCTCAGAACGAGTACAAAAGCCCGGACATCAGCAGGCTTCTGAAACCTGTAATAAAGCCTTGTGGGTTTATCCTCAAGCTTAAACGGATCTGTTCCGAATTCACTGAAAAAAGTCATGAGAAAACCCTGAATAGCCTTCACATTCCCATATGCAAAACAGCTTGAGCAGAATGCCACAAACTCGGTATTGCCCTGAACTGTGCAGGGGTAAACTATCGGGTCTGTGCCCACATACTCCGGTTTGTTGTATTTTTTATACAACTCCTCAAAAAATGGGCGAAACTTCTCAGCTTTCGTCATCTTCCACTTCAGCTTCTTCCGCTGTATTTTTTTCCTGTCTTGGCTTTGGAAACATGTAGAGGTTTTTGCGTTCCACATCAAGCTCTGCTCTGCTTAACCCGTGATATGAAAAGAACTCAAGAGGGTTGAAAGAACCTGTTTCACCGGAGAGGAGAACAATCTCATCCTTCTGTCTGTGGAGAAGAAATTCAGAAAGCTCAACCTTTTTATCTCTGCCTTTTTTGTCTTTCTTCATATAAAAGGCTTTATCCTCAGCAATAAGCTTATCCAGCACCACAGGCAGTTCGCCGCCCAAACGGTAGCGTCCTGCGAAGCTTACTTTCTTCTCATTTACCTTATAAGGCATGATCCTTTTGACTTTCACACCATCAGGCAGAATTGAGTTTATCTTCTTCTGCACTTCGCCGAAGTTGTTCAGTCTGCCGCACTCAAGAGCAAGAAGATCCCAGGAGCATTCCACACCAACTGGAGGCGGGATCAGATAGCGCATCTTCGGCTGGGGATTAAACCCCTGAGTGAAAGCAAGCTTTATCTCCGCTATGCGGGCAGCGTGAGTGAAAAGGCGGACAGATTCAATTGCAGACAGAAACTTACCTGCCTTGCGTTTTTCTATATAAAAAACATAGTGGAAGGTCTCTTCCGGTTCCTTAGGCGTTGTTTCTTCCGGAATTTTGTCACCTGCATAAACATTAAGAATTTCTTTAAAGTCGCATACGCCGCAGTTTGTGCATGAGCCCTCACGGCAGTCTTCCGTAACGGCTTCCTCCCGTGCCTTTTCGTATTCATTCTCAAAAAAGCCGGACTCAACACCGGAATCTATATTGCTCCAAGGAAGCTTATCCTGCGTCATAAACTCTCTGGAGGCGAACTCCTCCATTGTGAATCCCAGATCTCTGAATACCTGTTTCCATGCATTAGAATCAAAGCATTCGCTCCACCCATCAAACATCAGTCCTCTGTCAGCGGCAAGGGCAAGAACATCACAAAGTCTTTCATCGCCTCTGGAGAAAACTCCCTCCATGACACTTTGCTCAACATCATGCCAGCTAAGGCGCATACGGTAGCTTTTCAGTCTGTCAGAGAGAAGCATCTGTTTGCGCCTCAGTTCAGCCGCAGTATTCTGCGGAAAAATCTGAAAAGGTGTATGAGGCTTGGGAACAAAATTTGAGGCGGATACCTTGATATCAAACCTGCCTTTTCCCACAGCACGTTTAACACGGTGAGCAAGATCAGCTATGGCAAGCACATCTTCATCTGTCTCAAAGGGAAGACCTATCATGAAATAGAGCTTCGCACCGTTCCATCCTGCATCGGCGGCTTTGGTAACTGCGGATATTATATCCTCTTCTGTGAGGTTTTTATTTATTACGTTACGGAGTCTCTGCGAACCCGCTTCAGGGGCTATGGTAAAGCCGGATTTACGAACCTTTGCCAGTTCCCTGAAAATGAAATCCTGTATTCTGTCTGCCCTTATGGAAGGGAGAGAAAGAGACGAGCCCTCTGCACTGATAAGCCTTGTCATGGTAACAAGCAGTTCCTCAAGCCTGCTGTAGTCAGCGGCGGAGAGAGAAAGCATGGAAACTTCCATATATCCGCTTGAGGCGAGCTGACGCAGTGCATCGTTTGCGATAGCTTCGATGCTTCGCTCACGGGACGGGCGGTATATGTAGCCTGCCTGACAAAAGCGGCAGCCTCTGGTGCATCCTCTCGATATTTCCACCGCCACCCTGTCCTGCACGGCGGGCATCATGGGAACTATCAAACTGTTTATGGTCACATCATCGCTGAAACCGGTGTAAACGTTTCTTTTTACCGTCTTGTCAGGTTCAATTAGCGGAACATACGTAAACGGCAGACTGTTCAGATACTCAAGCTTGGTTTTTCTGTTTTCTCCCTTCATTTCGGAGAGTTTGTCAAAAATATCGGTGATCTCTCCTTCCATTTCTCCAATGAAGAATACATCAATTATATTTTTAAGAGGCATAGGGTTCATTACGCACGAACCGCCCGCAGTAACTATCGGATCATTCTCCCCTCTTTCTGCTGAGAAATAAGGAATGCCTGAATACTTCATACTGTGGAGAACATTTGTATATGACAGTTCATACTGAAGAGAAAATCCGAGGACATCGAAGCTTTTCAGCCCGTATCCTGATTCAAGGGAAACAAAGACCTTTTCGCCAAGCTCCGAAACTGCGTCTGTCCACGGCATAAAAAACCGCTCGCAAACTATATTGTCAGATGAATTGAGCCTTTCATAAAGCATTTTAAAGCCTATGTGGCTCATGCCGACTTCATAAACATCGGGGAAAGCAAGGCAGAACGAGAGCCTGCCCTCTTTTGATTTGTGAACAGAGTTTATCTCATGGTTCACGTACCTTGAGGGTTTTGATATTGTTAAAAGAGAATTATCAAGCATTAATTACGCGCCTATTGGATTGTATTTTCGCATGGCCACACTGTTTACAAGTCCCAGCATAGCCATGAATGTAAGCAAAGATGAACCGCCGTAACTGAATATGGGCATGGGAATACCCACAACAGGCATTATACCCATTGTCATAGCGGCATTTACAAAAAACTGAAAAAATATGTACGAGGCAACGGCAACACATATAACTTTGCCGGATGCCTCCCTTGTTTCCATTGAGATGCTTAGTATGCGGATGATCATAAACAGAAACATGCAGATGATGATTGAAGCTCCCACAAGACCTGTTTCCTCCGCAACAACGGAAAAAATAAAGTCGGTATGCCTTTCGGGTATAAATTTAAGATGGGACTGTGTACCCTCCATAAACCCTTTACCCCATATTCCTCCGCTGCCTATGCCTATTTTCGACTGAATAACGTGATATCCTGAGCCGAAAGGGTCTTTTTCAGGATCAAGAAAGGTCAGTACCCTTTGTTTCTGGTAATCCTTCATCAGAAATATCCACATAACAGGGAGAAGTATCGCCGCAGAAGCAGCAGCAAACACCATAGGAGTCCGTTTTATTCCGATAAAAAGAATAACCAGACCCCATATAGCAAGAAAGCTTCCTGCCGTGCCCAGATCAGGCTGAAGGAATATAAGAATGAACGGAGGCAGAAGCGGAAGAATCTTAATGAAAATATCCTTAAAACCCAGCTTCAAGCCATCATAAGTTATAAACATTCTTGCCAGAGTAAGCACCCATATAAACTTGAAAAATTCAGAAGGCTGTATCCTTGAACCGCCTATTATAAGCCATCTCCTCGCCCCCATGATAGGAGGCATGAGAAGCACCATAAACAAAGCCACACAGCCTATAATATAAAGCACCGGAAGGTATTTCACAAACCTCTGATGCCCCACCCATGAGATAAGGAAAAAAACAACAAATCCCAACACAACCCAGAGAACCTGTTTTTCATAAAAATCTCTTATCACATCCGCCTGAGCGTCAAACGATGCGCTGTAAACAGCGGCGCAGCTCATTGTGAGAACTATTGCTATAATAGTCAGAAGAGCTTTATCTATATTTTCAATTTCCTTCTTGTTCAGTCCTAACATATCCTAAATCCACAAGCTTATTAACTATCGCCCCAGCCACAGGAGCAGCACTTCTGCTGCCGGAACCGCCGTGCTGCATAAGAACAGCTATGGCATACTTCGGTTTGTCCTCCGGCACAACAGCACCAAACCATGCGTGATCCCGCATGAATTCAGGTATTTCATCCTCTTCCATATGCTCTGTTTTGCTTAAGGAAACAACCTGTGCTGTCCCTGTTTTCCCGCCATAGGTTATTCCGTGTACTCTTGCTCTGTACCCTGTCCCGCTGGTTCCGTAAATAACTTTGACCATTCCGTCCATAACGGAATCAACAATCCATTTAGGGATCTCAATCTCCGAAACAGTTTCCATAGGGGTATGTATCTTAACATCCGTAACAGGATTATGTACAAATTCAACAACTTTTGGTTTCATAACCTTACCGCCGTTGAAAATTCCGGCAAGCATTACCGCAACCTGAAGAGGAGTTGTTGTCATATAACCCTGACCGATACTGGTAATAATTGTTTCACCCGGATACCATGATTCATTAAACCTGCGTTTTTTCCAGTCTCTTCCGGGGAAAAAGCCTGATTTTTCATTGGGAAGATCGATTCCTGTGGTTTTGCCCAGCCCCAGAGTTGTGGAATATTTCTCTATATCATCAATACCTAAATTAAGCCCAAGCTGGTAAAAGTAAACATCACACGATTCCGCTATGGCATCTATAAGTTTCATAGGACCGTGCCCTGTTTTTTTCCAGCATCTGTAAGTGAAATTTCCGTATCTCATCTCTCCGGTGCAGTTCACCACAGTATCAAGGGTTATCTTTCTTTCAAGCAGCCCCGCCATGCCCATAAGCACCTTATAAACAGAACCGGGAGGATAAGCACCCTCTATGGCTCTGTTGAGAAGAGGCTTGTCCTGATCTGTCATAACAGAGACTCTTTCTTCAGAAGTATGAAAAGGGGAAAAAATATTGAGATCATAAGTCGGGGCGGAATAAAGAGCCATAACACCGAAGGTTTCAACATCCAGAACCACCGCTGCGCCCTTTTTCCCTTCAAAGATGTTATGAACAGCCTTCTGAAGATCCATATCCAGAGTGAGTACAAGATCATTTCCGGTTATGGTATGTTTTTCTGAAAGGGTTTTGATAGGACGACCATAGCTGTCAACCTCAACCTGTCTGGCACCGTCAACGCCTCTCAGATCCTGCTCATAAACTTTTTCTATTCCTGTTTTTCCGATCATATCCCCGCTGGAATATGAAAGGTCTGTCTTAAGGTCATTCTCCGTGACTTCTGAAAGATAACCGAGAATATGGCTCAGAGCCTTGCTGTCCATATATTCCCTTACAGATTCAATATCAACCTCAAGTCCCTTGAAGTCGTTGTAATTTTCCAGTATCTCAGCGACCTGCTCAAAAGTGAGTCCTCTGGCTATTACGGCTGGTTCATAAAAATATGACTTTTTTATGGACTTCATAGCATAGTCACGGTCTATCTGAACATATCTCGCAAGCTCCTTCAGAAGCTCGTCAATATCTCCGGCATCCTCTTTTACCACCTTAAGCTCATAGCTTGGGGTGTTTTTCACAAGGAGTCTGCCTTTACGGTCATATATAAACCCTCTGTCTGCACGCACCTTTACTATTCGGATGCGGTTGTTCTCAGACAGTCTCTTATATTTATCGTATTCATGTATCTGAAGATAAACCAAACGCATTATCAAACCTGCAAACACAGCAATGACAAGAGCCATAGCCCAGTAGGTTCTGCGTTTATAATATTCCAGAACTTCGTCTTTCAGCACCTTTAAAAGCACCGGTAACCTCCGTGATTAACACAAGCGCTGCTAAAGCAAGAGTGTTTATAAGCAGATAGTAAAGATATGCACTTATGAACGGTGTTTTCAGATAATCGTTCATAGCCATATTCAGAAAAACATGGACAGCCACAAGTCCTAAACGGAAAAAGAATCTGGACAGGAATTTCTGCATGTCGAAAAATACGCCTGCCTTTATTGTGAGAACTCCATAAAAGAAGTAGATCAGGACTCCGGGACCAAGATAGCCGCTTCTGATAAAATCACTGAAAAGACCAAACAAAACTGCGTGCCATATATAGTTTGTTTCATCCAGCTTTTCAAGCACAGCTATGTAAACGATAAGTACATATGAAACAGGGTTAAGAAACCCCAGAACAGAACTTGCGAGAACATGGAGAATAAGAAGAGTGAGAATCAGCAGCACATAATACATAAGCACTACCTTTTCAGCACTAAAACATTTTCCAGCTTATAGAAATCCACCACAGGACGCACAAAAAGATCCTGGAAAAGCCCTGTGTCTTTTTCGTCCACCCTGTTGACAACGCCCACAGCAATGCCTTTAGGGTAAACACCGCCGAGACCCGATGTTATAAGTTCATCGTTTATCTCAACTTTATCCAGCCTGTCGTAGTAATCCACCACAAGCTGCCCTTCACCGTTGCCGCGGATTATACCCACTGCTCTGGTACGTTTATTCATAATACTTGCGTTATTTTTAATGTTGAGGATAACATCCACACGGGCAGTGTTTTTGTAAACTTCGCTGACAGAACCCACAAGACCTTCAAAACTGATCACAGGATCTTTAAGCTCTATTCCGTCTTCAGAACCTCTGTCAATGATGATGTACTTGAGATAGCCGTCAACGTTTCTGCCCACTACATTACACGCAACAGACTGAAAGCTGTACGCCTCTTTAAAGTTAAGAAGCTTTTTCAGCCTTTCATATTCCAAAACTTTTTCACGGAGGAGAGAATTCTCCATTTTAAGCCTGTCATTCTTCTCTTTAAGCTCAAGGTTATCCTGACGGACATACACAAGATTTATATACCCGCTCCAGACATCGCCAAAAAAGCCCGCTGTCTTGGAAGAGTAATAAATAAAGGGATTTACGACATTGCCGAAAATCCCTTTGAATGGTCCGTTAATTTCAGGGTTCTGCACCTGAAGCAGAATGAGGAAAAAAAGAAAGGCTGTTATTCCCGCTATTTTTTTCCAGCCGGTCATCGATAAACTAGTCTATGGTTACTTTTTTGAGAAGCTCGATATTGTCAAGCACCTTACCCGCACCCATAACAACTGCTCTGAGCGGATCATCAGCAACAAGGATAGGAAGCTTTGTTTCTGATTCAAGACGCCTGTCAAGTCCTTTAAGGAGCGCACCGCCGCCAGTGAGTACAATGCCTCTGTCAACTATATCTGCAGAAAGTTCAGGCGGAGTTTTTTCAAGGGCAATCCTTACAGCGTCAACGATTTTCGTAACAGCCTCTTCAATAGCTTCCCTTGCTTCGGCATCTGTTATCTCCCTTGTCTGGGGGATACCGGAAACCATGTCGCGCCCTTTGATTTTTATTGTTTTACGCTCTTCCATCGGGAAGGCAGAGCCTATTTCTTTCTTTATTTTTTCTGATGTGCTTGTGCCTATCAGGAGGTTGTATTTCCTCTTGATGTAGTTAACTATCGCCTCGTCCATCTCATCCCCGCCGACACGGACAGAGTTTGAGTAAACTATACCTGAAAGAGATATAACGGCAACTTCCGTTGTTCCGCCGCCTATGTCAACTACCATGTTGCCCGAAGGTTCTTCTATGGGGAGTCCGGCGCCGATTGCAGCCGCCATGGGTTCCTCAACAAGGTAAACCTCACGAGCGCCTGCCTGAATTGCCGTATCCTTCACAGCACGCTTCTCAACCTGAGTAACGCCGGAGGGGACACAGATAACAATTCTGGGACCGATGAATTTCTTTTTATTAAGGGTTTTCTGGATAAAATAACGAATCATTTTCTCAGTGTGTTCAAAGCTGGCTATAACTCCGTCCTTCATGGGACGTATAGCAACAATGTTGGCGGGTGTTCTCCCCAGCATACATTTTGCTTCGTCCCCCACTGCGAGGGTTTCTTTGTTATGGTTGTTTATGGCTACCACTGAGGGTTCATCGCAAACTACTCCCTTGCCTTTAACGTAAATCAGTGTATTGGCTGTTCCAAGATCTATGGCAAGGTCGCTAGAAAAAATATTGTAGAGACCGTTTAACATTCCTTTTTACCTCCGGCTTGCATGCTGAAATAAATCAAAACTCATGCTTATGCAACTATTATGTGACGGTTTCGGCAAAATAAAGACAAGTTAAAGTGCCGGAAAGGTCATAAAAAATTTCTTTCTTGTAATAGATTAAAGATTTTTGTATAACAAGTCAACACATTAAGATGGTAAAAACACACTATTCAAATATTATATCCTGCCTTTGGAAACTGCACAGGATCAGGGTTTCACCGCAGGCAATCTTCAAGGAGAAAACACATTCAACATGGATCAGCACCGTCTGGAAAAACTTCAAAAACTCACGGAAAACAATGTTCAGCCTTATGTAAATTCATTTAAGATTCCATTCAGCATAAAAGAAGTGTCTGAAAGATTTGAAAATACTGACGGGCATGAACTTCTAGAAAAAAAATACACCTTTACCGTAGCCGGACGTGTAATGGCAATGAGACAGTTCGGTAAAGTTAACTTCCTCAACCTTAAAGACAGAACGGGAAATATTCAGGCATACCTTAAAAAAGGCGACCTAGCGGAAGATCAGTACAATGTTTTTGAGCTTACCGATGTTGGCGACTTCGTGAGTATCTCCGGCTTTGTCTTCAGAACAAAAACCGGTGAACTGACAATATATGCGGAAAGATTCTCACTGCTTACAAAATCACTGAGAGATCTTCCCGAAAAGTTCCACGGGCTTAAAGATGTTGAGCAGAGATACCGCAGAAGATATGTTGATCTCATAGTTAATGATAATGTCCGTAACATTTTCCGCAAAAGAAGCGCTATAATTCAGGAAGTAAGGAACTTCTTCCTTTCTAAGGACTTCATGGAAGTGGAAACGCCTATGATGCAGCCCATAGCAGGCGGGGCAACAGCAAAACCCTTTGTTACCCACCACAATGCGCTTGATATGCCCCTTTATATGCGCATAGCGCCGGAGCTTTATCTGAAAAGACTTGTTATCGGCGGTTTTGAGCGTGTTTTTGAAATAAACAGAAGCTTCCGCAATGAAGGCTTATCAACACGCCACAATCCCGAATTTACCATGATAGAATGGTATATGGCATATGCTGACTATTATGATCTTATGGATATGATAGAGACATTCGTGCGCAATATCGCCATCAAAGTGTGCGGGACAGCTAAGATTCCTTTTAACGGACGCACCATAGATCTGGAATCGCCATGGAAACGCATGACCATGGAACAGGCAATAGTCGATCTCGGAGAAAAAGGAATTACCCTTGAACAGCTTGCAGAATATGATTCAGCGAGAAAAACCGCAGAAGATTTAGGCATTTTCATCAACAACAGCTGGGGCAAAGGAAGAATTGTTCTGGAAATTTTTGAAAATACAGTTGAGGAAAAACTTTTTGATCCGATATTTATTACAGATTATCCTAAAGAGGTTTCCCCTCTGGCAAAATCAAGGAAGGATAATCCGGAAATCACCGAACGTTATGAACTTTTCATAGGCGGGTTTGAGGTTTCCAACGGTTTTAATGAGCTTAACGACCCTATTGATCAGAAAGAAAGATTTGAAAAACAGGTTGCTGAAAAGGAAGCGGGCGATGAAGAAGCTCACGCTATGGACAGTGACTACATCCGCGCACTTGAATACGGGCTTCCCCCCACGGCAGGCGCAGGACTTGGTATAGACAGACTGGTTATGCTGCTTACTGACAGCCAGTCCATAAGAGAAGTTATTCTCTTTCCCCATATGAGACCGGAGGATGCAGGTTAGTCCTAAAGTTTATCGCTGCACAAAAAGCGAGGAAATTACAGAAACTCTGAAACAGCTTTTCCCTGAAAGTATCCAGTGGGACTGCTCACATCAGGATGAAGGACCGAAGGTCATCATCTATGAGGTGCGTAAAGGCGACACTGCGGAAAAGCTTGCGTCTATGCTTGCTAATGAAAACTTTTTTCTTTTCATAGCAAACAGAGAGTTTGATCATCAGTTTCTGTCCCTTTCCAGAGATTACTTTTTTGAGTTCACCCACACGGATGATCCGGTGGAGGATCTCATTATACATTACAATATCCTTGTGAAATATTTCGCAATGACTATGGAGCTTCAAGCCAAGACAGAAGAGCTTGAAAACACAGTGTTTGAGCTTGCCTTTGCATCCACAAATGTTCTTGAACAAAATGAGTTTCTCGAACAGATGGCAAAAAAGGACGGGCTCACACTGCTTTATAACCACTCATACTTTAAAGACAGGCTTAAAACCGAATTTGATAAATCAAAACGTTACGGCAACAGGTTTACCATAGCACTCCTTGATTTAGACTTCTTCAAAAAAGTGAATGACACATACGGACACCCGAAAGGTGATGAAGTTCTCAGGGCTTTTGCGGTGATAATCGGTGAGAACATACGTGAGACAGATATGGCGGCACGCTACGGCGGTGAGGAATTTGCCATAGTCTTCCCTGAAACAGACACTGCTCACGCCTTAATCGCCCTTGAAAGAATAAGAGACGGACTTAAGAGCATGGTTTTTGAAAGCGAAACTGGCTGTTTTAAGATCACCTTCAGCGCCGGCGTAACAGAGTTTGACCCTAAATTTTACCATTCAGAAGAAATGATCCAGAACGCAGACAAGGCTCTCTACATCAGCAAGCGTGACGGCAGAGACAGAGTAACCGTTTTATAACTGCTCCTATCATCCAAAGTTCAAACTGCATGAAACCACAGAATCTAAATTAAGTTAGTATAATAAAGACAGAGAGCAGCCAGCCCCTATTTTCCAATAAATTTCAGCCAGACTTTTCTCTGACGGGGTCCGTCAAATTCGCAGAAATAAACGCCCTGCCATGTGCCGAGAACAAGGCGGGAGTTCTCCACGATTATCGTCTCGCTGCATCCGAAAAGGCTTGATTTGATGTGTGCGTCTGAATTCCCTTCAGAGTGGCGGAAATATGCCTCGTCAGGAACAAGCTTATTCATGAAGGCTGTCATATCACACTGAACATCGGGGTCAGCGTTTTCATTTATGGTAACAGCCGCTGTGGTGTGCGGAGTGAAGACAGTAAGGATACCGTCTTCCCATCCGTTTTGAATAACAGCATCCTCCAGAAGGCGGGTTATGTCCGCCATCCAGATTTTTGCTGTTGTAGATATATTAAGCTCTACCATTTGTCCTTAAAGAACAACGACCTTGGCTTCGATAATGCCGGGGATCGCCTGTATCTGGTCAAGAACAGATTTCGGAACCTCGCTGTCAACGGAGATAAACGAAATCGCATCCCCGCCTTTCAGACGGCTGAGTTCAAAACCTGCTATATTTATATTGTTGTTGCCGAGAAGAGTTCCGATCTTACCCACAACACCGGGTGTATCGGAGTTTCTGATGTATATGTATGTTCCCTGGCATATCATATCAAGGAAGAACTGGTCGAAAATAGTAATTCGTCCGTATCCGTCGGGGAAAACTGTTCCGCCTATTACCTTTTCTTCCCTATCCGTCTTAACTTTCATAACAAGGAGATCATTAAACTTGCCGTATGCAAGGGTTTTGCTCTCCTGAATGTCAATTCCTCTGTCCTTTGCGATATAGGGGGCATTGATATATGAAACAGTTTCCTTCACATTAAACTCAAGAAGACCGCGAAGACCTGCAATCGTAAACGCCTGAAAGTTGAAGGGAGTATCGAAGGTTCTTTCAAAGAAATCTTCGTCAAACTTGTGCCCAACCATTGTGACTTCAACCCTTTCAGGTCTGCCTTTGGTGAGCTGTGCAAGGAGATGCCCCATCCTTTCTATAAGGTCAAAATACTTCTGCATCTCAACACTGAGCTGAGACTTCATGAAGGGGATATTAACAGCGTTTTCATAAGATTTGCCGTGCAGAGCGTTTACAACCTGCTGTGCTATAAGAAGTGCAACATCACGCTGTCCCTCTTCTGTATTTGCACCTATGTGGGGTGTAACAAACAGATTATCAAGGGTAAGCAGTTTATTTTCTCCGAGGGGCTCTTTAGTGAAAACATCCACAGCGGCAGAGAAAACCTTGCCGGATACAAGGGCATCGTAGAGGTCATCCTCATTTACTATGCCGCCTCTGGCACAGTTGACGATAACTACGCCGTCCTTCATCATATCTATTTCTTTTTTAGTTATAATGTTTTTAGTTTCATCAGTAAGAGGTGTATGAAAAGTTATCACATCCGCCTGTTTGAGAACCTGCTCAAGACTGTCACAGAGAGTAACACCAAGAGAATCTGCCTTAGCCTGTTTTATATAAGGGTCAAAGGAAACTATTTTCATCCCGAAGCTTTTCGCTCTGATGGCAACATTTCCGCCTATTCGTCCGAGACCAACTATCCCAAGGGTTTTCCCATGGAGCTGAATCCCCATAAATTTCTTTCTGTCCCACTTAATAGATTTAACCGACTCATTAGCGGCGGGAATTTTCCTCACAGCTGCAAGCATCATACCCATGGTAAGCTCAGTGGCGGCTAAGGTATTCCCTGTGGGGGCGTTCATTACTATGATCCCTTTTTTACTGGCTGCCTCAATGTCCACATTATCAAGCCCGACACCTGCACGTCCGAGGATTTTGAGTTTTCCGGGGTTTTCCAGCAGGTCAGCAGTAACGGTTGTTCCGCTTCTGGTTATTGCTGCGTCATAATTGCCGATGATCTGTTTCAGGTCGTCATTTTTAATGCCGGCTCTGATGTCAACGTTGATATCTCCGGATGCCTGAAGTATCTTGACTCCTTCTTCGGAGATATGATCCGTAATGATTACATCAAATTGTGCCATTCGCTGCCCTCTTTTATCGCTATAATTTGCATCCCGTACCTGAAAGCGTCAGGGGGAGCGTACAGACTACCAAAACGCTTATCAGATGGCAATAAGATACTAAATGTTAACCGAAATAGAACGTAATTAACAAATAAATACACACTTAAATTAACCGGAATATAATTTTTACATTCACGGCTTTACTAATTGACTTGGCAACATGGTTATGTATTGCTATAGTTTGATTTCAATTGTAATGGTATCAAAAAATTTCACGGAGAACTAAATGGCTTTTAATGACCTTTTATTAAGAACCCTCAACGGAGAAAAAACCGACAGACCCCCTATCTGGCTTATGAGACAGGCAGGCAGGTACATGAAGGAATACAGAGATGTAAGAAGCAAGGTCAGCTTTCTTGAACTCTGCAAAACTCCGGAACTGGCGTGCGAAGTTGTTCTTCAGCCTATAGATGCTTTCGGGCTGGACTGCGCCATCCTCTTTTCCGACATTCTTGTACCCATCGAGCCTATGGGCGTTAATCTGGATTTTAAACCCGCTCCTTATATATCAAACCCTGTGAGAACCCTTGCAGATGCTGAAAGGATGAGACTTGTTGATCCCAAGACCGAACTTAAATTCGTCATGGATGCAATAAAACTTATGATAAGTAAGCTTAATGTACCGCTTATAGGCTTTTCCGGCGCTCCTTTTACCCTTGCCTGCTATATGATAGAAGGCGAAGGCTCAAAAAGCTTCCTCGAAGTTAAAAAACTCATGCACAACAATACAAAAGCATACACCACACTCATGGAGAAACTCACAGACAACACGATTTCCTACCTTCAGGCGCAGGTTGACTGCGGCTGTCCCGTTGTCCAGATGTTTGACACATGGGCGGGACTCGTATCTACGTACGAATATAAAGAATTCATATTCCCCTATGTTCAGAGAGTTGCGGAGTCTGTTAAAGGAGCGCACTTCATCTACTTCGCTAAGGACAGTTCATCGTTCTACCCCATGATCAAAAAACTGAACTGCGCTGCACTGGGCGTTGACTGGAAAACCAGCCTTAAACAAGCGGATGCCGCACTTGAACACAAGTTTGTGCTTCAGGGCAACATGGATCCCGCTCTGCTTTTCGCAGATAAGGACACCATCACAAAATACGCTAATATAATCCTTGAAGAAGGAAAATCACTTAAAGGACACATATTCAACCTTGGTCACGGCATTATGCCCCAGACTCCGGTGGAAAATGTGAAACACCTTGTGGATATAGTTAAAGGCGTTTAATGAAAGACCTTCTTTTCGCTATGTATATGGGCGGGCCCGACTCTGTTGAGGCGATCCGCCCCTTTCTCAAAAACCTGTTTTCAGACCGCACCATAATCGATTTTAAAATCGGAACATGGGCACAAAATATTCTTGCGGGTATAATAGCGAAATCACGTTCCAAAAAAGTTGCCCCTCTTTATGAGAAAATGGGTGGTTCCTCACCCCAGCTTAAGCACATGAAAACCGTTCTGGAAAAAACCTCTGCGGTTTATTATGCAAAAACAGGCAGAGAACTGGAAGTAAGGACAGGAATGTGCTACTACCACCCGTATATTGAAGATGAGCTGGATAAGCTGAACGGTTCGGAGTTCGGAAATATATATGTGATGACTATGTACCCGCAGGATTCCTACACCACAAGCGGTCTGTGCTTCAAGCGTTTTGACGAAAAACTGAAGACAGTGAGCATAAAGGGGCATATGAAGCGTATCCCCTTCTGGCATCTCAATGAAAGCTACAACAGCTGCCTCATAGCCCGCATCTACAAAGCAGCGGAAGCTCTTGGAAAACCGCTGACAGAATGCCATATCCTTTACTCCGCCCATTCTCTGCCGGAATATACCTTGGATAAAGGCGACCTGTACACCATCCATCTGGAGGAACAGATCACCTTTATTAAAGATATGCTGCGGCACTATAATTACTCTCTGGCTTATCAGAGCCGCACAGGTCCGGTAAAATGGCTGGGGCCTGAAACATCCGTAAAGCTGGATCAGCTTGCGGATGCGGGAACGGATAATATAATCGTCGTCCCCATATCCTTTGTTTCAGACCACATCGAAACCCTTATTGAGCTTGATGAGGAATACATCAGCCACATAAGGGCAAAAGGCATAAATATAACAAGGATAGAAAGCCTCAATGCTTCGGACGACTTCGCCGAAAGCATATATAATGTTTTGCTCACTTAAACCCTACCGCACTGCGGCAGCCCTGTTAGAAGGACTGATTAATCTAATGTATTGATTGGTGACTGAATTGGAAAAACTAAAAACTTTTTTAAGCATGATAAAGGTTGAGCATACACTTTTTGCCCTCCCCTTTGCTTTCACAGGAATGCTTCTGGCAGCCGAGGGTCTTCCTTCTCTTATTACGGTATTCTGGATAGTTATTGCTGTTCTTGGCGCACGCTCAGGTGCAATGGGATTTAACAGACTTGCAGACGCATCCATAGACGCACGAAACCCCAGAACTGCCAAAAGGGATATACCGGCAGGCAGAATCAGCAAAAAAGAAGCAGGACTTTACACAGCTGCCTCATTTGCGGTTTATCTTTTTGCCGCATATATGCTGAACCCGCTTTGTTTCATGCTCTCCCCTATTCCTCTGGGTATTTTTATACTTTACTCATATACAAAACGTTTTACCTTCCTCTGCCATATAGTTCTGGGCATTGCTCTGGGGCTTGCACCCATCGGGGCATGGGTTGCTGTCAGAGGTGAAGTCAGCACGTCGATAGTAATGCTTGGTATTGCCGTTCTACTATGGGTGGCAGGATTTGATATAGTGTACGCATGTCAGGATATTGACTTTGACAGAAAAGAGAATCTCCACTCAATTCCCAGATACATCGGAGTCACAGGTTCTTTGAATCTTGCCCGTGCGCTTCATGCTTTAGCATTCCTGATCTTTTTCTCCGCTAAATTCATGTTCGGATTGGGGTGGGTATATCTCGCAGGGGTTTTCCTCACAGGTATTTTCATGCTTTATCAACATGCTATACTCAAGCCCCATGACCTCTCAAAACTGGACATGGCATTTTTTAATCTCAACGCTTATATCAGTCTAACTATATTCCTCTTTACAGCCGTTGATATATTTATCTAATATAACTTATGAAAAAGTTTTTTCTCGGCATAACCGGTGCAAGCGGGGCTGTTTACGGATTAAGATTTCTGGACGAGCTGTCAAAGCTTGATGCTGAAATCCATGTCTGCATAACCCTTGACGGTCATGAAAATATAAGGATCGAAACCGGAAAAGAATTCAATCAGGAAGATTACGGCAATAATGTCATTTTTCATGACAGCAGAAATTTTGCCGCACCTGTATCCAGCGGTTCTTTTATGGTGGATCACTATATTATCGCTCCTGCCTCCATGGGCTGTGTGGGACGCATTGCATCCGGAGTGAGTTCAAATCTTGTGGAGCGCTGCGCAGATGTGGCACTGAAGGAAAGAAGGGATCTGATAATTCTTTTCAGGGAAGCTCCGCTTAATCTGATTCACCTTGAAAACCTTACAAAACTGGCACAGGCGGGTGCTGTTATAATGCCTGCTGCACCTGCATTTTACCATAAGCCTGAATCCATAGACGATCTTATATCGTTTATGATCGGGAAAATATTTGATATACTTAAAACAGACCACAGGCTCTTTAAAAGATGGGAATGATAAAAGGCATCTGTAAAAACTGCTCCGCAGAATTTTCCTTTAAACAGGGAAAGAAAACGGAATGCCCCTCCTGCGGGCGGGTTTATCCGGTGAAAAAGAAGGCAAACCGTTTTGATGTCGCCGCAGGTGAGGAAACCAGACAAGGCTTAAGCGAGCAGGAAGTGCTGAACGGTGTCGAAAAAGGAGAGTTTCTTGAAACCGACCTTGCCGCCACAGTTTATACGCCGTGGATGGAAATAAGGAACCTTATTCCTCCGAAAAAGCCTGCGGTAAAAGAGTCTAAGGCATATATTACAGGGTATGTGCTGTTTATATTCTCGCTGCTTATAAACATTATCCTGATCTGCATAATTCATCTGCAGCAGGAGAAAATAGAGATTTTAACGAAATAACAGGAGGAAATTATGGATAAAGAGAAACGCAGTCAGGAAGAGACAGAAGAAATCGAAGAAACAGAAGAAGTTGAAACACGCAAAAAATTCGCCCATGATTCATCCTGCTGCTCAGATGTGGATCTTGACGAAGAAGAAGCCAAAGAAGAGGATGAGCCCTCTGAGCAGGCGAAAAAACGCAGCAACTACGGCAACTATAAACACAGACACGGCTCCTTTGAGGATAAAGTACATAACACAGGCGAAAAAATGGGCGACTGGCTTAAAGACAGCTATGAAAAAGGAAAGGAAGAAGTTCTCCGCCTTACCAAAATAGCAAAAATCAAGCTCGACATAGTTGCACTGAAAAAGAAAAAGGACGAAAGGCTTAAGCTTCTCGGCAAAAAAGCCATTGAGCTGGTCAACGAAGGCTATATCGAAGCAGATATGATCGAACCCGAATACTCCATGATCAAATCCATTGAATCTGAAATTGCAGATAAAAATATGGACATTTTCGACATAAAAAAGAAAAATAAAGAGCAGGCTCCTGAAAAAGAATCTGCAGAAACAGAAAGAAAAGCAATAGAAGCAAAATCTATTCCGCTTGACGACAAAGACGAAAAATAACAACTACTGAGTGATTGATGCAACGGATTAATGAGTCTGACAAGCTTAAGAATATACTGGACTCGGTCAGGGATTTTCCTCCAATACCGCAGACGGCGTTTAAGGTAGTGAAAATCCTTGAAAATCCGGACTATCATGTGACAGACCTTGTCTACTGCGTATCAAAGGATATGGGGCTTACTACGGAGATCCTCCGTCTGGCGAACTCCGCCCTTTACAGCCCCTCATCCAAAATCTCCACCATAAAGCAGGCAATAACCTACCTTGGGATGAACACAGTTAAAAACCTTGTAATATCCCTCTCTTCCAAAGCGCTCTTTGGTTCCGGAAATCTGCGCCTTCTTGAGCAGAAACTGTGGGAGCATTCGCTTACAGTCGCCATAGGCGCCAGACTCGCAGCGCTTAAAGTTAAACCCTCTCTTGCGGAAGAATGTTTCATAATAGGACTTTTACATGACCTTGGTCAGCTTATACTGGCGAAAGAGGTAAGCAGCTATGAAACAATAGTTCAGGATGCTTACAATAAAATGCTTGATCTGAGACAGATGGAAAATGACACTCTGGGGTTTGACCACACTGATGTGGGAGGGCTCGCCCTTGAAAAATGGGGAATGCCTGAACACCTGACTGATGTGGTACGGTGGCACCACCAGCCGGACAGAAGCAAGTATAAAGACTTGGCACATCTGATATGCTTTGCCAATAATCTTACCAAATCAAAGCTTATAGGAATAAACAATCACCACGATACAGAAAAGTTTCAGAACTCAATGAAATATCTAGGAATAGTACCGGAGGACGCTGATGAGCTTGAAACAGCACTTATGGACATATACGGAAAAGAGAAAGAACTTTTTAAAATTTAGCGTCTTCCTTTGCGCCTGCGTTTTTGCAGTATCATGCGCAGGAGCGCCGCTCAATTACAAACCGACCAACGAACTTCGTGAGGATTACGGTTATGTTGCCGCATCTGAACATTTCAGGGCTTTTTATGACTTCAGCCCTATGGGCAGCGGGATAATAGTTAAAGGCGTAATCCAGAACATAAGCCGTACATTCGCCAGCAACGTTACTCTGGACGTTTCCGATTCTCTCCGCGGTCAGTTTCAGGAAAAATCCCATGTATTCAAAAATCTCGGCAGCATCAAAATGCTCAGTCACAAATCCTTTGAGTTTTATGTGCCGTCAAAGGATGAAAAAGAGCTTGTAATTGTGTACGAATTCATGCCGTCCGCAGAAGATACATTTGTTAAGCAGGGGCAGACAACAGCAGACACCCCTGATTATTTCTTTCAGCCCATAAAAGGCACAATAAAGCTTATGCTGACCAAAAAAGATAATAGATAGAAACGCTTACAAATGCCGCCGGTAACACCGGCGGTTTTCACTTCCTCACCGCTTCTGATCCATTCTGCACAAATTTAATTCAAATTTATATTTTTTACATCTGATGTAATTTTTATATGTTAAAATATCATAAATAGGTTAAAAACCACTGTATAGTATAAGGCAGTTTCTCTGCCGGGTTGTTCATATTCATTTTTCCTCTGACTTTTGACAGTCAAAATCTGAAATTCCTCATAATTTTAAACTACTTAAATAAAAATAATTCAACATTATAAAAACATAGTTCTATTTATATTATATATTAAATACACTAAATCTGAAAAACCATGAGTGGTGGCTTAAGCTATATATATTTTACATATATTCAGGTTTTAATGTTAAATACACTTTTGACATAGTAAACAAGTGTAAGAATGAGTTTAAAAATAATAAAAAACTGCTATTTACAAATATTTTATATATAAAAATACTTTAACACATAACCAGAATAGCGAAGAGGTGAAAAAGTTTTAATTTTGACTTATATAAACTTTTTTTAAAGAAACATTGAGCATATCAATGCAGTCCAATACTTAGTTTTTACCGTAACTTAGAAATGGTAAAATTGTATACTGCACACAAACCATCTATAATACAGGATTTTTTAATGTTGACAATTTTAAAACGCTTTACTATTCTCTGAGTAGAAAAACAGGTTAATTAAAAACTCACAAATTAACCTGAATTTCACAAGGCATAGGGAGGTTGCTGAAACAGAAAAACCGGACAGCCAATTTCGGAGTACAGAAATAACCTAGCGAGGTGTTGTTTTTATGGAAAAGTCACATGAGCTTTACTGGAAAAAAGTATTAGGACTGATTCGCAATGTCCTGATCGTATGGTTCTTATGCTCTTACGCAGCAGGAATAATGTTTTCAAGCGTGCTGGACAAAATCAAACTGGGCGGCTACCCCCTCGGTTTCTGGTTTGCACAGCAGGGCTCCATCTATATCTTTGTCGCTCTTATTTTCATCTATGCGAAACTCATGGGCAAGATAGACGAAGAGTTTGATGTAGCAGAGAAATAAGGAGGGGACAATGAGTTTACAGGCAACAACGTATCTGGTAGTCGGCTTGACATTTGCCCTCTACATAGGAATCGCCTTCTGGGCGCGTGCGGGCAGCACAAAAGAGTTTTATGTCGCAGGCGGCGGTGTGCATCCGGTATTAAACGGTATGGCAACCGGAGCAGACTGGATGTCTGCGGCGTCTTTCATATCAATGGCAGGAATGATCGGTTACATGGGTTACGGCGGCGCTCTGTTCCTTATGGGATGGACAGGCGGATATGTTCTTCTCGCTATGCTTCTTGCACCTTACCTGAGAAAATTCGGAAAATTTACAGTACCTGATTTCTTTAAAGCACGTTTCTACTCCGACACAGCAACAATTGTGGCGGTTATTTGTCTTCTGGTAGCTTCAACCACGTATATTATCGGTCAGATGACCGGTGTTGGCGTGGCGTTTTCCCGCTTTCTCGGCGTATCAAACAACATGGGTGTTATAATCGGTATGGCGATAGTTTTCATGTATGCGGTTTTCGGTGGTATGAAAGGCATAACCTATACTCAGGTTGCACAGTACTGCGTACTGATTCTTGCTTACACTATCCCCGCTATATTCATATCATTCCACCTTACCGGCAACCCTATTCCCCAGCTTGGTCTCGGTTCTTCTTTTTCAGGTTCTGATATGTATCTGCTTGAAAAGCTTGATCATATCGTAAACGATCTGGGATTCGGCAAATACACCACAGCGGTTCCGGGCGATAAACTGAACATGTTTGTTTACACAGTATCACTGATGATCGGTACGGCGGGTCTTCCCCACGTTATCATTCGCTTCTTTACTGTTCCCAAGGTTAAGGATGCCCGTTCTTCAGCAGGCTGGGCACTGGTTTTCATAGCCATTCTTTACACAACAGCTCCTGCTGTTGCTGCTATGGCTCGCCTTAACCTTCACTCCACAATAAACACTGCTGTCCAGTCTGGCGGCGATGTTTTTGCAGAAGAAGCAAGCATACAATACGACAACCGTCCTGAATGGTTCAAACGCTGGGAAGTTACAGGACTTCTTAAGTTTGAAGACAAAAATAATGACGGACGTATTCAGTACTACAATGACAAGTCCAAAGATGCCGAATTCCTCTCCAAAGCTGAAGCAGCTGGCTGGCAGGGCAATGAACTCGGCGTAAACGTGGATATTATGGTTCTTGCAAACCCCGAAATCGCAAGGCTTCCCAACTGGGTTATAGCACTTGTGGCAGCGGGCGGTCTTGCGGCAGCTCTTTCAACGGCAGCAGGTCTTCTCCTTGCTATATCATCCGCAGTTTCACATGACCTTCTTAAAAACATGTTCATGAAGGATCTCACTGAAAAAGGCGAGCTGATGGCAGGAAGAATAGCAATGGCTTTCGCTATAGTCGGAGCCGGATATCTGGGGATGAACCCCCCTGACTTTGCAGCAGGTACAGTGGCAATAGCCTTCGGTCTTGCGGCTGCTTCCATCTTCCCCGCTCTTATGATGGGAATATTCAGCAAAACCATGAACAAACAGGGAGCCATAGCGGGCATGCTCGCCGGTCTCTTTGTTACAATGTTCTATGTGTTTGCTCACACAGGAATATTCTACATCAAAGGCACTGAGTTTTACCAGTTCTTCGGCGGGAAAGATTTCTTCTTCGGCATATCTCCCAACGCGTTCGGAGCAATAGGCGCAGTAATAAACTTTGCAGTGGCATTCGCTGTTAAGAACATGACAACGCCTGTTCCTGAGCATATTGCAGAAATGGTAGAGAACGTACGTATCCCCAGAGGCGCAGGCGAAGCCACCGGTGGACACTAATAGACCTCTTTCCTGAATTGGAAAGGAAATGATTGACACTGTCCCGCCGGGAGCGTCTTCCGGCGGGACAGTTTATAAAGCAAAGGCAGAAAACCGCCTATGCTGAACATAAGGAGCTTAAAATGCATTATTCTTCATACGTCAGCCTTGCTCTTACGTGGGTATTATTCCTTGCACTTTTTCCGTTGACTTTTTTCTGGCTTCGCAGGGCTTGGCGCATTTTTATAAAGAATGACTACTCCGAAGTTGCCCTCAAAAGAGGAGAACAGCCTGCAAACCCTAAAAAATGGGCGCCGTTTACAGGAACAGTCAACCTTGTTGCCGGTCTCTTCACGCTCTGGACTGCTTTCGGCGTAATAGCTCTGGGTTATCCTTATGATAAATGGTCCGCAATGGCGGGAATCACAATCTGGGGGAAAATATTTGCTGACTTTATACTCCGTCAGCAGGCGCACCCCATGGTATTCGGCAAAAAAAAGAAAACAGCCGCCGCTGAATAATACTCACTGTCTACGTTTTCATATTTCAGCTTCATCAGAAAAAGTCTCCGGCGGGAGACTTTTTTGTTATAATGACACAAAGTATTCATTCACGGGGTAAAGATTATGACCGATCTTAAGCAGCTGCGCGAATGCGAACCATTTAACCATATTTCTGAAAAAGCCGCAGATGAGCTGGAAGCATTATCAAGAACCGCAGTGTATCCTGCGGATACTGTAATATTTACTCAAAAATCAAACCCCAGCGGTTTTTTGTATTTCATACGGAAAGGTCAGGTGGAAATAAGCGCCGAAACCAGTGAAGGCGTTGAAATGGTGGTCGACTACCGCAACATCGGCGGCTTCTTCGGCTGGTCTCCTATCTTCACGGGAGAAACATACGCAGCAGGAGCAAAAACAACTGAAGAAACCCACTGCCTGCTCATTCCCAAAGAGCCGTTACTTGCCCTCGCACAGCAGTACCCGATAATATCCAACTACTTCAACAAGGCGATCTATTCCCAGATACGCAAACTATACAGAGAGATGACGGAACACAAGTCTCTCGATCCTGTTGCACAAATGGAGGCCTACCCTTTTCAGAAGCGTTTAAGGGAAATGATGTCCAGACCTGTAAAAACGTGCCGCATGAATACTCCCGTACAGGAAGTCGCACTGAAAATGACAGAACTGGATATTGCTGCCATAGTCGTTTGCGATGAAAACGGAAAAATGACAGGGATAGTAACAGAAAGAGATATGGTGAGGAAAGTTCTTGCAACAGATACGGAAAACTGCCTCAAACATTATACCGCAAAGGATGTAATGACGCCTAATCCTTATTTTATGACCCCTGACACATACATGTATGAAGCGGCAACTTTTATGCTCCGCCACAGCATAAGGCATCTGCCCATAATTGAGGGCAGTTCAATTGCGGGGATTGTATCAATACAGGATCTGATGAAATTCCGCAGCCAGAAATCAATGCTCCTTGTGGGAAGCGCAAAAGAAGCTGAAACCATAGAGGAACTCACCAAAATCAGGGGTGAAATATTTAAAGTTGCAAAGATACTGCTTGCGGAAAACCGCTCACATGTTGAGACAATGGAGATACTGTCATACATCCACCACAGCATAATACGACGCTGTTTTGAGCTGGTTATGCTTTCAATGATAAAAGAGGGGCACAAGGCTCCTCCGATAAAATATTCATTTATCATAATGGGAAGCGGCGGGCGTAAGGAGATGCTCCTCGGACCCGATCAGGATAACGGTTTCATCTTTGAAGACTACCCTGAAGAACTTCATGAAGAGGTTGAGGCGTTCTTTGATCCTCTGGCGGAAAGGCTGGTTACTGCTTTGGCGGATGTGGGCTACCCGCTTTGCAACGGGCAGGTTATGGTAAACAATCCGAGCTGGCGTGGACGGCTTTCCGAGTGGAAAGAGCGTGTCAGCAGATGGATTCGTGTACCCGAACCGCAGAGGGTGCGTTATTCATCCATTTTTTTTGACTTCATGCCCATTCTCGGAGAGGAGTCACTCTGTGAAAGCCTGCGTGAAACAGTATTTCAGGAGATTAAAGCTAATCCGCTGTTCCTGTTTCAGATGATGGAGCTGGATTTCAAACATAAGGTTCCCCTCAATCTCATAGGCAGGTTTATAACTTCGGGTGAAAAAGACCACAAGGGCAAGCTCTCCCTCAAGGAAAACGGCAGTATTTTCATTGTGGACTGCGCCAGAATGTTCACTCTTCAGCAGGGAATACATGCAGTGACAACCCTTGACAGACTTGATGTTCTTCAGGAAAAAAAGCTGTTCAACAGATCCACAATCGAAAACCTTAAAGCAGCCTTTGAATCGTTCACTTACCTGCGTTTACAAAACGAGATAAACCTCATTGAACAGGGAGAATACCCCAGTCATTATCTTGACCCCGATACCCTGAGCGAGCAGGAAGCAGATCTGCTGAAAGAAGCATTTAAAGTAACCAGCAAGCTTCAGGATTCCACTAAGAGATATTTTTCAAAAATAATAGGACGCTGAAAACAAAACAGAGGAATTGTCAGCAAATAATTTAAAAACCGATTTAAGATAATTTATTTTTAAATCGTGTATTAGTATAATAGATATAATTTTAATAACTGTACATTTTTAAACAGATGTGTTATTTTTCAGCATACAGAGGTGGATCATGTCCATTTATTCCAGACTTGCAGATAACTGCAAAAACTTCCAGCGGCACTCTCTTAACAAAGCAGAAATGGATAAAATACGTTCACTAAGCGGCGATTATGAAAAGCTGCATGACTATCTGGCGAAAAGATATCTCGTATGGGAAAAGGAATACACCTCTCTGTACTGGGGTGAGAAGCTTGCTCCCAGATTTTATGAGAACGGAACGCTATGTGCCCTTGAAAATATACTCGGCAAACACCTTACAACCACTAAGAAAAACAAAGCAGCAATAATATGGAAAGGTGCTGATCACGCCCAGATGGTTTATACATATCAGTCACTTTATTCCGAAGTGATCAAATGCGCCTCGGCACTCAAAAAACTCGGACTGAAAAAAGGAGATAAGGTTCTCCTTCACCTTCCTAACATACCGGAGCTTATTATAGCCATGCTCGCATGTGTGAAGCTGGGTGCTGTTCACATTGTTTACCACACAAGCTACTCTACTGACTCTCTTGCAGACAGAATAAACGACTGCCGCCCGAAGATAATCATCACTTCAGACGGAACAGTTACTGCCAATCAGAATCTTAAGAACAAACTGGACAACGCACTTATAGTTTCAGACCACCAGCCCCAGTACTGCATAGTGGTGGAAAGGGTTTCAAAAAGAGTTCATATGAAGCCCCTGCGGGATATATGGTTCCATGATTTGATAAGCGATGAGCATTACTCCATAGCCAAAAATCATGGTCAGGAGTACGCAAACGCTGAAGATCCCATGTTCATGCTCTACACCTCCACGAATATGAAAGACCCTAAAGCCCTGGTTTTTCATACCGCAGGTTATCTGCTTTGGGCGTATTTCTCTTATTTACTGATGTTTGATGCCCGTGATACAGACACTTTCTGGTGTACGGCAGATATCGCATGGATAACCGGACACTCCTATCTGGTATACGGTCCTCTGATGGCCGGTGAAACTGTTCTGGTGTTTGAAGACACAATAGACATGGACAATGCACACAGATTTTACGATATATGTGATAAATTCTGTGTAAACAAACTATACACCCGTCCGTCAATATTGAAATCTCTTATGAACGCAGCGCAAAAAAAGAAGAAGTATATGAAGCTCGACACTCTTGAACTGATAGCCACCGGCGGAGAGAAAATGACAGACGATGTCAGAGAGTGGGCAGCAAAAGCACTGGGTAATTATAATGCCGCCCTTTTCGACATATACTCGATAACAGAGACCGGAGGCGCAATTGCATCAGCCATTCCCGGATATGAAGAATGCAGACCGGGCACCGTGGCAAAGGCTCTGCCCGGCGTTTCTGTAAGCATAATCAACAACGCCAGCGGAGAAATTCTCCCCGAAGCGGGAACTCAGGGGGCTCTGGTTCTGGACAGACCAATGCCCTCCCTCTGCCGGACTATAAATAATTCCTATGACACTTATAAAAAAATTTACTGGAAATCTTATAATAATCATGTATTCTTCAAAACAGGAGACTCCGCAGAGATTAATTCCGAAGGGTATCTTACCCTTAAAGGCAGGCTTGACGATGTTCTCCACCTGGGCGGTAAAAGGCTCAGTTTGATTGAGATTGAAGAAGCAATAAAAACACACGACAACGTTGAAGATTGCGCCGTAGTCAGCATTCCCGATGAGAAGCGCGGGGATGCCCTTATTGCGTTCAGCGTTCTGAAAAAAGAGATAGATGAAAGCTATCACGACACTACGGTTCGGGAATTGAGAGAGCGGATTATTGAAGAAATAGGAGAAATCGCTCTGCCCAGTGAAATAAGATTCACACGGACACTGCCGAAATCTCCCGACGGGGTTATCCTCCGTGATCTGCTTAAAGATATAGCAATGCAGATGTAAAGGAGTCAGATTTGAAGATTAGAGACATAATGACAACAAAGGTTATTAGTGCAAAGCCTGATGAAACGATAAAAGAAGTTATCCTCAGACTCAGAACAAACAAAATTTCCGGACTGCCTGTGGTAAACAGCAGCAACAAGCTTATCGGTGTTTTCAGCGAATCAGATGTAATGATGGCACTCCCCGATATACTTAATGATGCGGACGCCATACCTCTTATTGATATTAAAGAGCTGACAGACAACTCCGTACGTATGGTAATGTCTGAACCCAGATTCACAATTAGCCCGGATTCAGATGTGAAAGAAGCAGCAAGAATAATGCTTGAAAAATATGTTCACCGTCTCCCGGTTATTGAAAATGAAGAGCTGATAGGGCTTGTTTCCCTTGGCGATGTACTGAAAGCCCTTTCCCGTTAAACCGGCTTAACAGGGCTTCGGGATTGCCTGACATGCAGTCCCGAAAAACAGTACCCCCTATAACTGCCCCTATTTCCGGAACATACTTATAAGTGCTTCTTTGTATGGGGCTTTTATTATTCCTTTCTCCGTTATAATACCTGTCACAAGCTCATTCGGCGTTACATCAAACGCAGGGTTACAAACTTTTATCCCATCCGGCGCTGTACGTTTTGCTCCAAAGGATGTCACTTCCTCCGCATCACGTTCTTCTATTTCTATATCTCCGCCGAGTGCAGTATCAAGATCAACGGTCGATGACGGACAAGCCACATAAAAAGGTATCCCGAAATGTTTTGCTGCCACAGCAACGCCTAAAGTGCCTATTTTGTTTGCAACATCGCCATTCGCCGCTACTCTGTCTGTTCCTACGATCACAAGGTCAATCTCACCCTTAGCCATAATTGATGCGCCATATTATCGCAGATAAGTGTCACATCAATCCCTGCCCTCTGCAGCTCCCATGAGGTAAGACGTGAGCCCTGAAGAAGAGGTCTGGTTTCATCGGAAAAAACCCTGAAGCGGCGTCCCTGCAAATGTGCTGTGTACATAGGAGCAGTCGCTGTGCCTATGCCTGATGTAGCCAAAGCTCCTGCATTGCAGTGAGTCAGAACGCCGCACCCTTCCCTAATCAGTTCCGCACCGTATTTCCCTATTCCGTCACAGATGGCACGGTCTTCAGCATGGATTGATTCCGCTTCCTGAACAAGCAGATCATACAAGGCCGCCGAGTCTGCTAACCCGCTGACTTTTGCCTTGTTTACCATACGGTTCAATGCCCAGCTAAGATTGACGGCAGTGGGGCGGGAGGAGTTAAGATATTCGGCGCATTTATAAAGCTCCTCCATAAATAAGGAAGCGGGAAGTACCTGTTTATTTCTCATGCCGACAACAAGTCCGTAAGCACCTGCAATACCTATAGCCGGCGCTCCCCTTACTTTTAGGCGCTTAATTGAATCCCAAACCTGCTCGGCAGTTTCCTGTTTTTCAGATACTGTTTCAAGAGGCAGCATTGTCTGGTCAAGAAAATAAAGCTCACCGTTTTTCCACTCAACGGTTCCGGGCAGCTTAAATGAATGTCTCATAGATTCACCGGATGAAAATTTGATTTAAGTTTAATCAGCCAGCATACGGAGCTTGCCGGCGCATTCTTTTGATATCTCGTATATTTCTATGCCTGTCCAATGTGCATCAAACCAGACTGCACGCCCTTTCATAATACCGACAAAAAGAGTATCGTTGTACGTTGGGTTCTCTCCGGCATCATTTACACCGAGGCTTTTCACTTTATCATAGGTACCTATTTCAAAAGTATCTGAACCGCGGAGTTTTCCATTGTCTTTGACACGCAACCCTTTTTCGGAGATGTCAAAAACCTTGTAAGGCTCAAAAAGCTCTCCCTTCCCTTCTTTTCTTATAAAAAATTCAGTACGGATCTGCGTTCTCTCATTGTTACGCTTCTCCTTATTGTATATATCCATTATCCACACACCGGAAAAAATAATTATTTCTAAATATTACACTTAAAATAACCTTGATTCAAGCAGTCCCTTGATAAATAAACTTATATTTTCAATTAAGCTGAACATCCGATATCGTGACATATGGACAAACCTGATTAAGATTTAACCAGTAATGTATAAAAATGAATAAAAATTAAGCATAACCATTGATAAGTAAAGATTATCCCAACAATTCGATTTTTAGGAAAGTGTTGACACATAAAGGCGCAATCAGTTATTCTTACCATATATAAGGGTGCGGAAATCAGCGCTCCATTCCTTTCGGAGACACTTTTCCGCGTGGTCTTACCTTTTTCAAGTATATTCTACAGTTTGTAATTCCCTGCATCGGGTTACAGCGCAGCTAAACATTGCGTCTTCCGGTTCAGGGTTAAATAAAGGAGGAAAGCATGAGGAAACTTACAGTTCTTATTGCGGCTCTTTTCATGGTCGCAGCAGCAGTTCCCGTTTCTTTCGCCAAAACCACTTTCGTTACGATTGGTACAGGCGGAGTTACAGGGGTTTACTACCCCACAGGCGGCGCAATCAGCCGTATGGTTAACGCAAAATCAAAGGAATACGGAATCAAAGCTACAGTTGAATCCACAGGCGGTTCTGTTTACAACGTAAACGCAGTTCTCGCCGGAGACCTTGAATTTGGCGTAGCCCAGTCAGACATCCAATACAAAGCTTACTACGGTAAAGACGAGTGGAAAGACAAAGGACCGCAGAAAAAACTTAGGTCTGTTTTTTCTGTTCATCCCGAAACAATTACCCTCATTGCCACTGAAGCAAGCGGCATCAAGGACATCATGACTCTTAAAGGCAACAGAGTTAACCTCGGCAACCCCGGTTCCGGTCAGCTTCAGAACTCAAAAGATCTTTTCGAGGCTTTCGGAATTAATGAAAGTGACCTCAAGGCAGAATACATAAAAGCTGTCGAAGCCCCCGGACTTCTTCAGGATGAAAGGCTTGACGCCTTCTTCTACACAGTGGGACACCCCAACGGAAATATTAAGGAAGCCACTTCAGGCAGAATTAAAGTTGCTATAGTACCCATCTCCGGCGAACCTGTTGATAAACTCATAGCAAAATACCCATACTACGCTAAATCAAGAATCGCCATAAAAGACTACCCCACAGCTGTAAATAAGGAAGATGTTGAAAGCGTTGGTGTTAAGGCAACTATCGTAACATCCTCCGATGTTGATGCTAAAGTTGTTTACGCCATTACGAAAGAAGTTTTTGACAACTTTGAAGAATTCAAAAAGATCCACCCGGCATTTGCAAATCTTGAAAGAGAGGATCTGCTTATGGGTCTTTCAGCTCCGATACACCCCGGCGCACTTAAATACTACAAAGAGGCTGGACTTGATAAGTTCATAGACAAGTCTCTTATCCAGTAATCATAATATTATCAAAGGGAATCCGCCATAAAGGCGGGTTTCCTTTTTATTCAAGGGGTTTCTATGAGCAGAAAAATAAAATCGGCAGAAGAACTTCTGCGGGAAGAAACAGGTGAGATAAGACACCTGCGTAAATTTGAGCGAATTCTTATAGGCGTCATTGCTGTGGCGTGGGCACTCTTCCAGCTTTCTCTTGCCAGCTGGCTGATTCTTGACAGCACAAAAACAAGGGCGATTCACCTTGCTTTTGCTGTTGTTCTTCTTTTTCTCAACATACCAATAATCAAAAAGCCTAAAGGATGGCTTAAAAAAATAGTTGCTCTTAACAAGATAAGTATTGTGGACTACCTTCTGGCAATTGCCGGAGCCGTTTCTGCGCTTTATATAATGCTTGCGTGGGAAGGGCTGGCAACCCGTCAGGGAGCCCCCATAACCATAGATATAATTGCCGGGCTTGCTATTCTTGTTCTTCTCTTGGAAGCCACAAGACGCTCAATAGGACCGGCACTTTCTATTATTGCCCTTGTTTTCACCGCATATGCCTTCTTCGGACCATACATGCCCGATGTACTGGCATTCAAAGGTGTTTCTCTTAATAAATATCTCAACCAGATATCTCTTTCCACTGAAGGGATCTATGGAATACCCCTCGGTGTTTCCGCATCAATTGTTTATCTTTTTGTTCTTCTTGGAGCAATGCTTGATAAAGCCGGAGCAGGAAGATTCTTCATCGACCTTGCATTGTCTCTTCTCGGCAGGTTTAAGGGAGGTCCGGCAAAGGCCGCAATAGTTGCGAGCGGGCTTACAGGTCTGGTCTCCGGTTCAAGTATAGCAAACGTTGTAACCACAGGAACTTTTACGATCCCGCTGATGAAAAAGGTCGGCTATCCCGCAAAGAAAGCGGCTGCCGTGGAAGTTGCCGCCAGTACGGACGGGCAGATAATGCCCCCTATAATGGGTGCAGCGGCATTCATCATAGCCGAATACGTAAATGTACCTTACCTTGAAGTGGTTAAGGCTGCTGCAATTCCTGCTTTTGTTTCATATACAGCGTTGTTTTACGTGGTTCATATTGAGGCAAGCAAACTCGGAATGAAAGGACTCCCGAAGGAGGAAACACCACGTTTCTTCGCCACTCTCAAAGGCGGTATTCACTACCTCCTGCCCATAGCAATGCTTGTTTATGAGCTTGTTGTTCTCCGCCATTCACCCGAAAAAGCTGCATTCAATGCAATACTCGTTCTCATAGCAATAATTCTTATAAGCTGCATAAGAAGTGGTCTGAAAGATAAATCTATGGGATTCGCTAAAGGTCTTTTTGAAGGTCTCGTTGTAATGTGTCAGGGCTTTATAGCCGGCAGCCGAAACATGGTCGCAGTCGCCCTTGCCACTGCTTCTGCCGGAATTATCGTAGGCGTGGTAAACATGGGAATAGGCGGCATGATCACGATGATTGTTGAGCAGCTTTCAGGAGGAAGCATATTCCTGCTGCTGTTTATCACCGCTGTCGCAAGTCTTCTCCTGGGGATGGGACTGCCCACAACAGCCACATATATCGTTATGGCGTCCCTTACTGCTCCTATAATAGTGGAAGTCGGCGGATTATACGGATTTATAGTTCCGCTCATGGCAGCGCATCTCTTCTGCTTCTACTTCGGAATTCTGGCGGATGATACGCCTCCGGTGGGTCTTGCTGCTTATGCAGCTTCAGCAATAGCAGATTCCGATCCCATCCCTACAGGTCTGCAAAGCTTCTCATATGACATGAGGACGGCGATAATACCGTTCTTTTTCATATTCAATACAGATCTTATACTGCACAATATTTTCAGCTGGACACAGGGGCTTCTTGTGTTTGTTATGGCGTGCCTCGGTGCTTTCTCATTTGCAAGTGCCGTTCAGGGGTGGTATATAACAAAAAACAAGTGGTATGAAATACCCTTTTTCCTGTTTGCAACACTTGTGCTTTTTCATCCGGGTTCCATAAATAAATACCTTAATATACCTGACAGCAACAGGTATCTGGTTTATCTTATAGGTCTCGGAGTGCTGGGGCTTCTGTTCCTTGAACAGAAATTCAGAGCAAAAAGACAAACAGCATAAAAAAACATACAGGCGGGGCAGAAACCCCGCCTTACTTTTTT
>OBLN01000075.1_pt1 | contig 35062 bp, 37 predicted proteins | sample 1519301 | NCBI WGS metagenome assembly OBLN01 (sample SAMEA2452533, study PRJEB22499) | sediment metagenome | reverse complement strand
TTTTCTGCTGTCTGCGCCTCTTTCTTGAGGTCATCCAGAACCTTTTTCTTCCCTCTGATGGTTATATATTCAGGGTTAAAGCCGTTTTCTATATCTACTCCAAGCTTGTTGGATGGAAGATCTTTCACGTGTCCCACGCTAGCGAGAACCTTATAACTTCTGCCCAGATATTTCTCTATGGTTTTGGCTTTCGCCGGAGACTCAACAATAACAAGGTTTTTTGCCATACACCCGCACCTGTTTAGTGATCATATTCCTCATAATCCCCAGCACCTTCAGCAAAAAGGGATTTTTTCTCCATCAGGTTAAAGAGAACATGGTTCTTCACCTGTTCAACCCCTATACGGTAGTTATCCGTGTCTATAAGGGATTCAATAACCGTTTCGAGTGAAACCATATCCATTACTCCTGTGATGTGGAGCTTCTGGAGATAGTTCATCGCTTCATCAGTGAAAATATTTTTTTCTCTTCTGGAGAAGTATCTGTAACCCGCAAAAGGGGCGAAACTGTTCATATCAAGAACGGCAAGCACCTGTCTTATCTCGTTGTCCTCAAAGCCGGTGGACTGAAGATAGTCGGCAAGATCCTTTTCGCTGACTTTGTCAGAGGAGTCGATGTAATCGATTACCAGATTAAGTGCAATCACAAACTTTTCCACCTGCGCCTCCGTTTATTCTATATTTGCCGTCAATGTCGCAAACTATAACCCCTTCAAGCTCCAATTCGCTGAGGATTACCATCATATCGCCGACTTTCATTGCCGCTGTGATGCAAAGTTCATCTCTGTTCAAGGGACCTTTTGCAAGGAGGTTATAGATTTTGTGCTTTTCAGGACTGTCAAAGACTATATTACACTCTTCTTGTTTGTCAATGAATTTTCCCCTCGGCAGAAGGGGGCTGAACTCCTCAACAACGTCGTAATAGCTTTCTATAAGCCTCGCTCCGTTTCTGATGAGGTCGTTTGTGGCACGGTTGCGGCAGTCGGGGGAAGCGGGCACCGCAAAAACCTCTCTGCCCTGCTCGTTGGCGTATCTGGCTGTTATGAGAGAGCCGCTCTTTGTGGATGCCTCTATCACCACAACACCATGGGAAATACCGCTTATTATTCTGTTACGTATGGGAAAATTTCGTGCATGAGGGGGTTCGTCCAAAGGAAATTCACTCAAAAAACAGCCGGATTCACAGACTCCGGCAGCGTAACGTGCATTTGCTTCGGGGTAAAGGCTCATCAGCCCGTTGCCCAGAACAGCCGTGGTATAACCTTTTTTCAGCGCTCCCCTGTGGGCATGTATATCCACACCTGCTGCAAAACCGCTTACCACATTAAAGCCGACCTCAGCCAGATCTTCTGCGAGTTTTTCAGTATAAGCCATAGAAGACCTTGAAGCGTTTCTTGACCCCACTACAGCGATACAGGGCATACGCAGAGGTTCAAGCCGTCCTTTACTGAAAAGAACGGCAGGAGGGGCATATATTTCACGCAGCATAGGAGGATAACCGCCCTCCTCCAGCGTGGTTATGTCTATATTATGTTTTCCGGCGAGGCGTATCTGGTTTTCAACAAACTTTCTGTCAACATTCCGGCTTATAACCGCCTGCGCCTGACGCTGATTGAATCCGGCTTCAGCAAGTTCCGTCAGCCCGAGGTCGAACACACCGTCCAGTGTGCCGAGCCTTCCCAGAGCTTTTGAAACTGTCTCATCGCTTATTCCTTTAATGGATTTCAGCGCAAGATAAGTGTAAGCCAGACGAAAATTCAATATACTGTTCCTTTAACCAAAATACCTGTCAATGCTGTAAGCAAGCTTAATCCACATATCAGCAGAAGCTACCACGGTGGGAGTAGGCACGTAAAAATCCCCGCTGTGAAGCGGCGGATGGTTTCCATGCTCATTTGCTCCTGTCCACACAAAAACGCCTTTAACAAGCCTTACATATTCGGAGAAGTCCTCCCCGCCCAGAGATGCTTTATCAAAAGGAACACGGGGCAGACTGTTTTCATCAGCAATATCGCATATAAATGCAGCAAGAGCAGGATCGTTTATAACAGGGTGAGTGCCGTCCTTGATATCTATTTCAATCTTTACCCCGTAAAGCTCTTCAATGCCTGATGCAAGAGACTCCATTCCTTTCTCAATTGTATCCTTCACTTCTGAGTGAAAATAGCGAAAAGTGCCTTTCAGCTCAAGTTTATCAGGAATAATATTGTCCGCACTTCCGCCGTGTATGCTGCCGAAGGATATAAGCCCCGGAAGAATGGGATCTTTAAGACGGGAGACGATCATCTGTGCTTTTGTTATGTAGTCTGCGGCGGCTGTGATAACATCATTGCCAAGGTGAGGCATTGCTGCGTGAGTCGCCTTCCCTGTAAATGTCAGGGCAATATGATGAGAACCAGCCATACATGGACCGGATTTGACACCTAACTTGCCCATGGGTATTTCGTTTTCAGCGTGGGCGGCGAATATACAATCCACACCGTCAAGACAGCCCTTTTCTATCATAAACTTAGCACCGCTAACGATCTCTTCAGCGGGCTGAAATATGTAGCGGATATTAACCTTGGGTTTGACTTCGCTTCTCTGCACAGCCTCAAGAAGGAGGAGAAGCGCTGTCATATTATGATGGTGTCCGCAGAGGTGTTTATATTCTGTTTTATCAGGGTTTGCCGGCAGAGCGTCTATATCCGACCTGAAAGCCACTGTTTTTTCCGCACCGAAGTCCAGTGTGCCGTAACAGCCTGTTTCAAAGATATGGGAAGGGTTTATGCCTGTCTTTTTAAGGAAGGCAACAATATATTCCGTGGTTCTATATTCCTTAAATGACGGTTCGGCAAGAAGAGCCAGATCATTCATAAGCCTTTCGGCAAGCCCTGCATCGGGCTGAATTCGCTTTACATCCATGACTGTTCCTTTCTGACTTTATTAATGCGCACTTTTGTGAGTTAGTTATATTCAAAAATTTCTGTTCCGGCAGGGACAGTGGGTTCAAAAATCTTTTTGTCTATATCTATATTGAGATGAATATTGGTGAAAGTCACCTCTGTTCTGTTGCCTGTGGGATCTTCGCTCATAACTTTGGTAATACGGCTTCCGTCTGTGTCCACTTTAATATAGCGTACGCCTATGTCACTGAGAGGTACAAGATTGAGGGTGTTTTCACCGCTTAATGTCACATGAAAATTCTGGCGTATGTTTCCGATATCAAGCATCAGCCTCGTAATGGCATTCTGGTTTCCTTCTGCATTCTTCTGGCGGACAAGCTGTCGTATCTCGCTGTCGTAATAGTCAACTCTGTCTGAAGTAAAAAGGTAATACTGCCTGTAAGGGTAACTGTAGTCCCAAAGGGCACGGTATTTGTTCACCACATATATTCTGCCCACATACTCGTCTTTTCCGAAGTTTTCTATCTCCGTAACCTGCCTGAAATCAGCTCTGTAGCTTTGCAGTCCGCTGAAAGATGCAAGGATTTCGTCTATTGTGGCGCCAAAAGCGCTCATGCTTATGCAAAGAGCAGTAAAAAGCATTATTACTTTTTTCATAAAAAACCTCCGCCTGAATCAGCCGTATCATATTCTGACATTTATAAGTGTCAAAGGTTTTATTGATTGTACAGTAAAAAATAAATCACTTTTAAGACACAAATATATAAATCCGATTACTATTACTTTTTATTAACCGATATTTACACATTATATATAATATACCATCGTTTAATTATAGATACAGCCTATTAATATTCAGCATACACCTTAGAAAATAAGAAATGATAACGCATATTCTATTTTTTATTATCTATACTAATTTGCGCACCCTTTAAATATCAATAAAAAAACTAAACCATCCGTATAGCCTTATATTTTAGGGCTTGACTTCAATAATACATTATTTTATTATCGAATACTTTCAGCCATCAGAGGATAAGTTATGAGAATAAAGAAACTTATGTCCGCAAACAGAGGCGAGATAGCCATCAGAACATTCCGTGCCTGTACAGAGCTTGGAATCCGCACTGTGGCGGTTTATTCCACCGAAGACCGTTACTCACTCCACAGATATAAAGCAGACGAAGCCTACCATATAGGACGAGGGCTTGATCCTGTTGCTGCTTACCTTAATATTGACGAAATAGTTGAACTTGCAGTGCGGGAGAATATAGACGCAATTCACCCCGGTTACGGCTTCCTCGCCGAAAATGCAGACTTTGCAACAGCCTGTGAGGAAAAAGGAATCATATTTGTTGGTCCCTCACCGGAAACAATCAGAATTTTCGGCGATAAAAAAAGTGCAAAAGATCTTGCCGTATCCTGCGGTGTACCGGTTATTAAGGGTTCTGAAGGAATTGTGAAAGACCTTGCCTCAGCCAAAAAATCCGCAGCGGAGATAGGCTACCCTGTACTTCTCAAGGCTATAGCAGGCGGCGGAGGAAGAGGCATCCGTGTCGCAAGGGATGAAAAAGAGCTTGCAGAAAACTTCGACTCCGCCAAAAGCGAAGCTCTGAAGGCTTTCGGCAACGGCGACATAATAATAGAGAAATACATCGAAAAACCAAAACATATAGAGGTTCAGCTCCTCGGGGACAAAGGCGGAAATGTGATCCATCTCTTTGAGAGGGACTGTTCTGTTCAGCGAAGACACCAGAAGCTCATAGAGATTGCCCCTTCAATTAATGTTCCGCAGACTACACTTGATAAAATGTACGAAGCTTCAATCGCCATAGGCAAGGCTTCCAAGCTGAAAAACGCAGCTACTGTGGAATTTTTGGTAGACAAAAACAATGACTTCTACTTTCTTGAAGTTAACCCCCGTATTCAGGTTGAGCATACGGTCACAGAGCTTATAACAGGCATAGATATAGTTCAGAGCCAGATCTTCATCAGCGCCGGCGAACTTATGTCCAGCGAAAATATTGACATAAAATCGCAGGAAACCGTCACAAAGTCAGGTTATGCAATCCAGTGCCGTGTCACAACGGAAGATCCGGTCAATAATTTCATGCCTGATACAGGAGAGATTGAAGCGTATAGAATAGCCACGGGATTCGGAGTGCGGCTTGATGCCGGAAACGGCTTTACCAACGCAAAGATCACTCCTCATTACGACTCTTTGCTTGTTAAGGTCTCCACGCACTCTCTTCAGTTTCACCGTGCCGCAAGCAAAATGCTCCGTTCATTAAGCGAATTCAGAATCAGAGGGGTTAAAACGAATATCCCCTTTCTGGAAAAAGTCATAAACCACAAAGATTTCCTAGAAGGCAACATATGTACGACCTTTGTGGATAATACGCCGGAGCTTTTTCAGTTTCCCACACCCAAGGACAGAGCAAGCAAAGCGCTGATGTTTCTTGCGAATAATGTGGTAAACAACCCGTCCGGCGTTAAGCTCACTCCGGAGCGTATTCTTCCTAAAACAGATGCCCCGGTAACTCTCTTCGGAGAAAAAATACCATCCGGCACAAAAGACATTCTCATGCGTGGCGGTGTTCAGGGTGTGATTGACCACATCCGCAAATCAAAGGAAATCCTCTTCACCGATACAACGCTGCGTGATGCTCACCAGTCGCTGCTTGCCACAAGAGTGCGCACGCACGATATGCTGAAAATTTCAGACGTTTACGCCAAACACCTGAGCCAGCTTTTCTCCCTTGAAATGTGGGGCGGAGCAACATTTGACGTTGCTTACAGATTCCTCAAAGAATCCCCGTGGGACAGGCTGCGTCTTCTCCGTGAGAGGATACCTAACATTCTTTTTCAGATGCTTCTGCGTGCCTCAAACGCAGTGGGCTATACTAACTATCCGGACAATGTGGTAAAGGAATTCATAAAACAGGCTTCGGAATCGGGTATAGATGTTTTCAGAATCTTTGACTGTTTCAACTGGACCGACCAGATGATCCCCGCAATTGAAGAAGTTAAGAAAAACGGGCGCATAGCCGAAGCTGCGATCTGTTATACCGGTGATATTGAGAACCCTGCCCGCACAAAATATTCTCTGAAATATTACACAGGTCTCGCAAAGGAACTCGCTGAAGCGGGAACAGACATCATCGGCATCAAAGATATGGCCGGGCTTCTTAAGCCTTATGCGGCAAAAATCCTTGTTAAAGCTATCAAAGAAGAAACCGGACTTCCGGTACACTTTCACACCCATGACACCAGCGGTAACGGCGAAGCGTCTGTTCTTATGGCTATAGAAGGCGGGGCGGATATAATTGACGCCGCCATAAGCTCCATGAGCGGACTCACCAGCCAGCCGAACCTTAATTCCATACTTGCGGCAACTGCTTTTGCAAAAAAAGCCTCATCCGTTGACACCGAATGGAGTCAGAAAGTATCCGACTATTTTGAGCGTGTACGCCGTTACTATTTCCCTTTTGAAAGCGGGCTTAAATCAGCCACTGCCGAGGTTTATAAGCATGAAATCCCCGGCGGTCAGTATTCCAACCTGATAGTTCAGGTGGAGGCTATGGGTCTCATAGACAGATGGGAAGAGGTGCGGAATATGTACGCTCAGGTAAATGCGGAACTTGGTGACATAATAAAAGTTACGCCTTCATCTAAAGTTGTGGGTGATTTTGCACTATTTCTCGTTAGAAACAATCTTTCAGTTGACGATATATACGATAAGAGTGATACACTCTCCTATCCGGATTCAGTTGTGTCATTTTTCAAAGGAATGCTGGGACAGCCATACGGCGGATTCCCCTACAGGCTTCAAAAAGCAGTCCTCAAAGATGAGAAACCAATAACAGAACGCCCCGGCGATGCACTGCCGCCCTTTGATTTTGAAGCGGCGCATGCAGAGTTGAAAAAAATATTCGGGCGTGACTTTAACAATGAAGAAATTCTAGCATACGCTCTTTATCCGGCAGTGTTTAAGGATTTTGTAAAGTTTACAGCAGAATACGGTGATCCTTCAGTGTTTGACACGAAATCTTTCTTCTACCCCCTTCATAAAGAAGAGGAGATTGAGGTTAAGATTGAACAGGGTAAGACACTGATAATCAAGTACCTAGGTGAGAGTATGCCCGATGAGAAGGGATACCGCAAGGTTTACTTTGAGTTAAACGGAACCCCACGTACAGTTAAAATAAAAGATAACACATTGACAGACATCATAAAGTCAAATATTAAAGGTGAGCTGGGAAATCCGCAGGAGATATGCGCAACAATGCCCGGAACAATCACCAAAGTTAATGTGAAAAAAGGCGATAAGGTGCAGAAAGGCGATCTGCTTGTAATCACCGAAGCCATGAAGATAGAAACTAAGATCACATCCGCCGCAGGCGGTGAAGTTGCAGAAGTCCTCCTGAATCAAGGGGATAAAATTGAGGCGGGCGACCTCATAATAAAACTGGGCTGACAGATAACTTTTTCGGGAAGTCCCCCTTCACTGACGAAAAGTCTGCCGGTCCACGGCGAAGTCTGAATTGGGCGATTCAGGCTAAGTTCCTTCCAGCTTGAGGGTTAAGGCGGCTCTGAAAGGGGTCGCCTCCCCTCTTATATGATAATTCAAAATTTTCCATCCTTGGAAATTTTGAATACACGCTCACGGGTGGATAAAACCACCCTTCGCTACACACGGTGCAACTCCATCCTTGGAGTTGTATAATCCCGAACTTCAAATACCTGCTATTCCTTGGAAATTTTGAATACACGCTCACGGGTGGATAAACCACCCTTCGCTAATCAATCAGAATTTATAAACTCTGCATGTAATCCGCAACACGGCGGCATATTTCGATGGGTATTCCTGTCTCAGCGTTTATGTCTTCTGCTGTTATCCCTTTTCGGGCATGAATATCCGGTATTGCCTCAAGAAGTTTTCGCAGACGCTTTTCGCCAAGCCCCTCAATGGTAAGCATCGGTGATTTAGTGAGGTTTTTCAGTGCAAGACTGCGGGAATACGTGATGGCAAACCTGTGTGCCTCATCCCTCATCTTCTGGACAAACATAAGCAGCGGATCATTTTTCTTAAGATTAACAGGGTTTTTGCGCCCGTATAGATGGATGGATTCAATGGAATCCGCTCCGTCATGCTTCATAAACTTTATACTTCGTCCTTTGGATATCGAAATGAAGAGAGAGTCGGAACCAGCCTCTTCCGCAGCCCGCACCGCTGAATTAAGCTGCCCTATGCCACCATCGATGATATAAAGATCTGCTGATTTCTCGGTTCCTTCTGCAATATTTTCCATTTTTCTGCTGAAAAGCTCATAAATTGACGTAAAATCATCATTTTCAGCGGATTTTATCTTATATTTTCTGTATTCGCCCTTGGCGAAGCTTCCGTCTATGCTCGTCACGGCGACACCAACGGTATGATTACCGCCCAGATGCGATATATCCACACACTCTATACGGCGTATATCTCTGTCAGTTTTGAGGAGATTTTTAAGCCTTTCGTTAACGTCCTTTCTCCTGCCAAGCTGGCGGATGTATGTTTCGGTCTGTATGCGGGCATTCTCCAAAGCAGTTTCCTGAAGCTTTTTAAAACCTCTGGTGATGACAGTTTTCTTCTTTCCTGCCATCTTGCTGAGAGCTTCAGCCAGACGTGAATTATCATCCAGCCCGAACGGAACAATCACATCAGGAAACTGGCGTACCTGACCGTAAAACTGCATGATATAGGACTCCAGAACATTTTCTGTATCCTCATCCTCAAAGAAAACCGTCTCACTGCCGATAAGCTTTCCGTTGCGGATAAACTGCATGGTAATTCCGGGCAGATTCTCGAAAGTATGTGGAATAAACACATCCACTGCACGCTGTTCATCAGTGAAAACCACTGTCTGGCGGTAGAAAAGTTTTTCCATTGAACGCAGCCTGTCCCTTATAAATGCTGCTTTTTCATACTCCATACGCTCCGAATAAACCGACATATCACTTTTCAGACGCTCCTTTACTCCGTCAGTATCACCCTTGAAGAATGAGCGTATCTGATCAACCATCTTCATGTATTCTTCTTCTGTGATAGTACCTTCACAGGGTCCCAGACATTTTTTGATCTGAAATTTGAGGCAGTGCTTCTTTTCTGAAAACTTGCGGTCGTTGCAGGAGCGTAGGGGGAAAACCCGCAGAATTTCTGACAAAATACCCCTCAGTTCACTTGCATTCACAAAAGGTCCGAAGTATGAAGCATTTTCATCCGATGTATTTCTGGTCACGGCAAGCTTGGGAAACCTTTCACCTGTTATTTTTATATATGGATAGCTCTTTGAATCCTTAAGGCGGATATTATAACGGGGCTGCTCTGTTTTGATAAAGTTAGCTTCAAGAAGAAGGGCTTCCGCCTCATTATCGGTCACAACAAAGCGCAGTGAGACTGCCGCCTGAACCATGCGGAGAACTTTCAAAGGTTTATCAGTATCAACAAAATATGAGGAAACACGGGAGCGAAGATTTTTCGCCTTGCCCACGTAAAGGATCTCGCCTTTTTTGCCTAAGAAAAGGTAGACACCGGGATTTTCAGGAATTTCATTCAGGGGATATTTGTCCATCGGAACTATTATAATAAATATATTGTTTTTGTGGAGAGGATATTTTAAGCAGGGGCAGATTCTTTATAAAAGAACCCGACCCTGCAAGATATTTATGTTCTGAATCTGCCCACAAGGTTTTCAAGGCTTTCCGCCTGATTGCTAAGTTCGGAAACTGTTGAGGCAATCTCCCCTATTGAATACGAGCTTCTTTCAATGTTGCCGGAAATAACCTGTGTATTCTGGTTAATATTCTGTATGGCTGTGACCTGCTCCTCAACACTGGAGGAGATTATGCCGCTTGCAGTATCTATCTGTTTTACAGACTCGACTATCTTGTCAAAGAAGCTCTGTGTCTCTTCTATACGCTCAACTCCGCCCTCAACCTTATCTTTGGCTTTGAACATTCCTTCGGAAGCAAGATCAGCCTCTTTCTGGAGAGCGGTTATTATACTGTCAATCTCTTTAATAGCGCTCTGAGACCTTTCAGCAAGCTTGCGGACTTCATCAGCCACCACGGCAAAGCCTCTGCCGTGTTCCCCTGCCCTTGCGGCCTCTATTGCGGCATTAAGCGCCAGAAGGTTTGTCTGATCCGCAATATCGTTAATAACATTAAGAATATTACCTATTTTACGTGAAGACTGCGAAAGATTATCAACGGTTGATCCCAGTTCATCCACATTGTTTTTTATATCAAGGATTTCATTAACTGCTGAAAGGAGCTTGCTTCTTCCTGCCGCAATATCCTTATCCGCCGTTTCTGTTCTGCTTTTCATCTCATCCAGAGAACGCAGAACCTCTTCGGAAGAAACACTTATTTCTTCTGTTGCAGACGCCGTGGCGACTATCTGTGATGATTGATCACCAAAGCTCACCGCAAGCTGCTCCGAAGTAGCAGAAAGCTGTGTGCTTCCTGCTGCAACCTGACGGGCAGAGTCCTTAACAGTGTTGATTATTTCGCTAAGTTTTTTTACAAACTGGTTAAAATGTTCCGCCATCTCGCCGACTTCGTCTTTTCCTTTGACAGGAAGAGAAACAGTGAGGTCGCCCTCACCCTCGGAAATCTGCTTGAGGACACTGTTTGCACTTTTGATTCCGTTCAACAGGGTTTTTGAAATCACAAAAGCCACTGTCATGCCGAATACAATACCGAAAATAGTAAAGAATATACGTCCGGAGGAAGCCTTCTTCTCAACATTACCAGCCTCAATCCCAAGCTCCGTAATAAAATTATTATTAAGTTCCGTAAGGGCATCGATTTGGTCTCTCATTGCCTGAAACGCCTTGGAAGCATCATTCAGAGTTATAACAAGGGCTCGGCCTCTTCCTTCTGCGGTGTCATCTGTGCGTGCCTTGACCACCTCCGCAGACAAGGTTTCCCATTCTGCCCGATACTTTTCATACTCGGCAATAAGAGCCTGCTCCTCCGGAGTATCTGCAGTTTCCTTATATTTATTCATTCTGTCTTTTGACTGTTTAAAGTTATCGTTATAGTCCTTGAGAAGCTGCTGGAAGTTATCACTCTCTGTATTGGAGAAAATCATAGTTCTCTCTGCGATCAGGAGCTGGTGAAGATCCCTGTCCGCTTCAAGAAGCAGCTGAACTGCGGGCAACCGCTTTGAAAGCGCATTTTGCAGCAATTCATCAATACTCGCTGTGCTGTTATGCCCCACAAAACCGCTTACAGCCAGTAGGATAAGAAGAATCCCGAAGCTTATAAGAAGTTTTGTTTTTATCCTGATATTACTGAGCAGTGACATGAATATCTCTCCCTGAGTTAAAATTGATTTAATCTTATAAACAATTATACGGTCGAGTGAATAATTTTCAAGCTAATGTCATATTTGGAAAACAAAGAATTTCTGCCGGAAATGTTCTCCGGCAGAAAGATATTAACACTTTATATAAGAGAATTAACAAAATCAGTATATTTTGAAGTATTTTTTTGATGTTTAACTGCTGCGGTTCCCACAACAAAACCGTCAGCAACGCTCAAAGCCTTGTCTGCATCGGTTTTATCTTTTATTCCGAACCCCATAACAATTTTTTTATCAGTGAACCCCTTTATCTGCTTAATTCTATCTGATATTTCCGGGGAAGAAAGTTCAACACTTCCGCCTGTTGTTCCTCTGATACCTATAAAGTAGATAAAATCACCCTTCAGGCCGGCTGCTTTTTTGATATCCTCTTCCCTTGATTCCGGGGTGACAAAAGGTATGATCGGTATTTCAAGACCTCTGTCATAGAAATATGAGTGAAGCGGGTTCGGCACATCGGGAATAATGAGTCCTGAAAGAACATTACTGAAGTCGTCCGAAAACTTCTTTATTCCGTAGTTATATATAATATTTGCATATGTCATTATGTACAGTTTGGCATTCTTCTTATTCAGCTTTTTTAATCCGGTGAGAACATCTGCCGCCTTAACTCCTGTGCTTAGAGCCTCCTGCACTGCGGATGCGATAACAGGACCATCCGCCACAGGCTCACTGAAAGGCACTCCTATTTCCACAAATTCGTATCCTGCGCTTATTACAGCATCAAAGCATTTGATAAAGCTGTCTTTGTCGGGGTAATTGCCGACTATGTATATGCCTCTCATATCTCCCTCTCAGAATCCTTATCTCCCCTGCCGGAAAGATTTATAAGCACTTTTTTACCTTTAAAGATATCTTTGTTTTTCAGGACATAGGCTATCGCGTGGCTCGATTCAACAGCAGGCACTATGCCCTCTTTGTGTGCAAGCTCACGGAAGGCAAAAACAGCATCTGCATCACGTACATTGTCATACTTCACCCTGCCTGTGCTGTGCAGATATGAGTGTTCAGGCCCTATACCGGGATAGTCCAGCCCTGCTGCAACGGAATGAACATCGGCAACCTGTCCGTCTTCAGTTTGCATAAGATAAGTTATACAGCCATGAAGAATGCCTGCTCTTCCTTTGCCTATTGCCATGGCGTGTTCACCTTCATTATCCGAAAACCCGCCCGCTTCAACTCCGTAAAGCGCACAGTCCGTATCCAGAAAACCTTTGAATATGCCGATTGCATTGCTTCCGCCGCCAACGCAGGCGACTACAGCATCCGGCAGAAAGCCCATCTCCTCAAAGGTCTGCCGTGCCTCTTTTCCTATGACACTCTGGAAGTGTGCCACCATCTCAGGAAAAGGGTGCGGTCCGATGACAGAGCCTATTATGTAGTGAGTATCCTCAACATTCTTCACCCAGTCACGCATTGCGGCGTTTGTGGCGTCCTTAAGGGTCTTTGAGCCGTCATGCACAAGCTCAAGCTTTGCTCCCAGAAGTTTCATTCTGTCCACATTCGGCTTCTGCCTTTCGGCATCCACTGCACCCATGTAAACAGTGCAGTCAAGCCCGAAGAGAGCGGCAACGGTGGCTGTGGCAACGCCGTGCTGACCTGCTCCGGTCTCAGCTATTATCCTCTTTTTACCCATGTAACGGGTGAGGAGAGCCTGACCGATGGTATTGTTTATCTTGTGGGAGCCGGTATGGTTAAGGTCTTCCCTTTTAAGGTAAATATCCACGCCGTATTCTTCCGAGAGCCTCGATGCGTAATACACAGGCGAAGGTCTGCCTATATACGTTGAGCTGTATTTTAAAAGATCCGCCTTGAATGCCGGATCATCCTTCAGCCTATTAAACTCTCTCTCAAGCTGTTCCACCGCAGGAACAAGGGTTTCGGGAATGAACGTTCCCCCGAAATCACCGAAAAATCCTTTCATCTGTCCGCTCCTCTTACTGCATCTATAAATTTTTTCATGAGTTCATAGTCTTTTACGCCGTTCTTTTCCACACCGGAGGAAACATCCGCCCCAAAGGGACGCACGCTTTTCACTGCTTCCGCCACATTTTCAGGATTCAGCCCGCCGGAAATAAGCAGCTTATCTCTATATGTATCAAGCCATTCAGGAAAGCCTTTGTATATTCCTGATCCACGGCTTGCATCATACACAAACAAAGCACAGCTTACGTCCTGCTCATCCTTATCTGAAGCATAAGCGAGATTCGGAATAGCGACCGGTTCCGACACCTGAACATAGTCAGCCAGATGCGCCGCATCCTTCACCTCACCGTAAGATACACCCACAACGAACGTTTTTATTCTTTTGTCAGCGTACTTTATAAGCTCCAACACTCTTTCAGCGTCCACATATCTTTTACTTGGTTTGTGCATCACAAAGCCCACGGCGTCATAACCGAGACTGACGGCGTGGTCAATCTGCTCAAAGGTTTTTAATCCGCATACCTTTACGAACATGCTGCCGCCATCATTTCGCTGAAAAGCTCATCCAATCTGTCTGACGACATAAGACCGGAACCGATGAGAAAAGCATCCGCTCCGGCTCCACGCATCATAGCCACGTCCATGGGCTTTTTCATGCCGCTTTCAGCAACTTTCATATAATCACCGTTGAGAATATCCAGCATATGCGCTCCGTAACCCATATTGATTTCAAGGGTTTTAAGGTTACGGTTGTTTACACCCAAAAGCTTCGGTTCGCAGGCAAGCACAGCTTCAATCTCTTCAAGGGAATGTACTTCAAAAAGCACTTCAAGCCCCAGAACCCGTGCTTTTTTGGAGAGATAAAGCATCTCATCCTTATTCAGCACAGAAGCCATGAGTAAAACACAGTCTGCTCCGGCGGTGTATGCGTTGGTTATCTGCTTTTCATCAATGATAAAGTCCTTGCACAGAACAGGGATATGCACTTCCTGCGCAACTGATGCGAGATCGTTTAAACTGCCCTTGAAATATTTTTCATCGCAAAGCACACTAACCGCTCCGGCTCCCAGACGTTCATAAGTCTTTGCTTGCATAACGGGGTCGGCTGCGGTGTTGATATCCCCCAGAGTGGGAGAAGCCTTCTTAACTTCTGCTATGATCGGCTTTGTTTTCAGTGATTCCCTGAAGTTCAGAACAGGCTTGCTCCGCCTGCCCGGAAAAGTTTTCAGAGTTTCTATTTCTTTACGTTTATTGGCAATAATTTCATCAAGCATCGGCTTTATCCCCTGAGGCTTTCCAGTTTTTCAACCACTTTTCCGCTTTTTATCACGGATTTCGCCTTTTCAAAACCTTCTTTCATATCAATGCAGATTCCGCTGACATAAAATGCTAATGCAGTGTTAATGGCTATCAGTTCAGTGAGCTGTTTATCCATGCCGGAGATCGCTTTCATAAACTGTATCTGTGCGTCTTCACTGTCAGCCACCACAGGCATTTCAAAAGGCTCAAAGAAATCTGCGGGGTTAATACTGAACCTTTCTGTTCCGTCCGCAGTTATTTTATAACAGGTGGTCACAGCATTGCTTGAAACCTCGTCATATCCGTCTTCGGAGCTATAGAGAATGACTCCAGTGCGTCCTAGCTTTTCCATCGCCTTGGCAAGTTTCTCCAGCTTTTCAATATTGCTGATTCCGATAAGCTGATAATCCGGGTCACAGGGGTTTGACAGGGGGCCCAGAAAGTTGAAGACAGTGGGAACCTTGATCGCTTTTCTCACCGGTCCGGCAAACTTCATAGCCGGATGAAACTTGGGGGCAAAAAGAAACACATAGCCGTGTTTTTCAAAATATGCTCTGTCCATGCCTTCATCAAACTCTATGGGCACTCCAAGCTGACGGAGAATATCCGCAGAACCGACCTTACCGCTCTGGGCGACATTGCCATGCTTGACAATATTCACACCGGAAGCTGCCAGCACGAGGGAAACAGCAGTGGAAACATTCACGGTTGATTTGCCGTCTCCGCCTGTTCCGCAGGTGTCTATAACTATCCTGTCGCCTTTATCAAGACGTATCTTTTTCTTGTTCATGGCGTTTGCAGCTCCGGCTATTTCATCCGGCGTTTCGCCTCTGAGGCGCATGGCAACAAGAACTGCTGCAATCTCCGCTTCGGTAAGCTCTCCCGCCATTATGGAGTCGAACAGCTCGCTTGCTTCCTCAAAGCTAAGTTCATGACCCAATGCTGTTTTCTGTACCAGTGTCATTTTATCCCCCTTGCGAAGTTTATAAAATTAGTAACCATTTTTGCGCCCTCTTCACTGCGTACAGATTCAGGGTGAAACTGCACACCGAAGAGCATTTTATCCACATCTTCCATAGCCATAGCTTCGCCGTCACTGGCTGCTCTTGCTGTAACAAGGCTGTCTGCCCCCTTGACCGCCAGAGAGTGATAGCGAACAGCCTCAAACTCGTCTATTCCTTCAAATATCACGCTTTTTTCAGCCTTAACCCTGTCTATCTTGCCGTGCATAACAGACTTTGCTTTGCCAACCTCATAACCCAGATGGTAGCCGATAGCCTGCATGCCGAGGCACACACCAAATATGGGTTTTCTGCCTGCGTATTCTTTCAGGTAGTGCAGGCTTGTGCCGGAATTGGAAGGATGGGAAGGTCCGGGGGAAATGATTATCCCTTCGTATTTATCTGCATTTACCGTTTCATTATTTTTTATAAGTTCAACCCCCGCCCCGTTCAGATGAAAAAGAGCGTACAGGTTGTATGTGAATGAGTCATAGTTATCAACGAGCAAAAACATTATTGTCCTCCAGATTTTTCAGCCTTTCGCATGCAGCGAACAGGGCATTGAGCTTATTATGCACTTCCTTAAACTCGTTCGCCGGCTTGCTGTCATAAACAATGCCCGCTCCGGCACGGAGTATCATTTTATCAGGCTTAATCATTGCACTTCTTATTGTGATGCAGGTGTCAAGGTTGCCGCTGTAGCCGAAATAGCCCACACATCCTGCATAAAATCCTCTGGCTGTGGTTTCATATTTGCTGATAAGCTCCATCGCCCTCACCTTCGGTGCGCCGCTGACTGTTCCGGCGGGAAAGGTTTTCATGAATGCGTTCAGGGGAGAAAAATCTTTTTTAAGTTCACCGGAAACAGATGAAACTATATGAACAACATGGGAGTAAACCTCCGCCTGAAAAGATTCATCAACCTTAACACTCTCCGGCTCACATCCGGCATAAAGGTCGTTTCTGGCGAGATCCAGAAGCATAAGATGCTCGGATATTTCCTTCGGGTCATTAAGAAGAGCCTTTTTTATCCCTTCAATATCAGCACCTACGGGGTAGGTTCCGGCGATTGGTTTGAGAACAGCTTTATTCCCCACGACTTTCAGATGGATTTCAGGGGATGAACCGCAGAGAACATCCTTGCCGAATTTCAGATAAAACAGATAAGGAGAAGGGTTTACATTACGAAGCGCCCTGTAGAAGCTCACTGGATTCACCTTTGCCTTTATCTCGAACCTGTTGGAAAGCACAACCTGAATTGCCTCGCCCTCGATTATCTCGCCCCTTAACTTCTCCACAAGCTCCATATACTGCTCCTGCTCAAACTCAAGGGAGGGGTCAGCCATTTCAGAGTCATGTGAGTCGAAGTTAAGTCCATGCAGTTCCCCTGCCATAGCCTCCGTGCGCTTTACAGCCTTTTCGTAAGCCTCTTCGGCATTTCCATTCAGCTGGACGGAGCATGCGGCGTAGATTCTCGCCATGCGGTTGTCAAAAACATAAAACTCATCCACCTCAAAGAAGCCTATAAGGTTCTGATCCGCAGGTTCGGGGAGAAGCTCTCGGAGTGTCCCCATATAATTTGCAGACTCATACCCGAAATAACCGACAAAGCCTCCGGCAAAATCTCCGAAGCGTCCGTCGTTGTAGCCTTTACTTTTGAAAAATTCCTGCCCCAGATAGTCCATGGGGTTCATCATGAATGTGTTCTTCTTTCCGCCCTTTTCTTCTGTGAGCGTGCCGTTTTTGAATGTAATTACCCTTTTCGGTTTGCGTCCGAAAAATGAGAACCTTGAAAAGCTCTTATCAAGATTCGCACTTTCCAGAAGAAACACGTTTTTCTCATTTGAGAAGTTACGCAGGAGAGCAATGGGGGTAAGGGTATCCCCTGCTATTTCTCTGTAAACAGTTGCCCTTTCATATTTGACACCGTCAATTCTGCCTTCGGCGATGTCTTTAAACACATTCAATTCCGGATAAATCATTTTATATCTCCTGATTAATTGATTTTTTCTTTTTCCTAACCGAAGATAAAAAAAAGAGAGGGTCGTTGTTTTACAACAACGACCCTCTCTTAAATTCGGTTAAACCAAAAAGAGCCGCTCGGCATGCGCCGCGCGGCTCTGTATTATCACAGTATCTCAAGCGGACAGCCTCCTATTCTGAAAGCGTCCACCACCAAAAACTAGCTGTAAAGTTGAAACCTTTAAATTCCATTTCCATAATCTGCGATTATATGTATCCGTAATAAGAAGTCAAGCATAAATTTTTCTATCCTGCATAAACCATGCAATAATAAGCGCAGTCACCAGGATTGAACCTATAAAAACAAGGAATGAATTCCAGCCTAAACTGCTGTAGATAAACCCCGGAATAAAAGAGCCAAAGGCTCCGCCAAGATAATAAAATGACACATACAAACCGTTTGTTATGCCTTTTTTATCATCTGCAATTTTATTAACATAGCCGGAAGCAACTGAATGAGCCAGAAACATGCCGCAGCAGAACAAAAACATTCCGAAAAACATCACATACAGGCTCGGATAAGTAAAAAGAAAAAGAGTACAGGCGTAAAAAGCAAGAGCAGAAAATACAGTGTTCATCTCCCCTTTGAAAACTTTGATTATCTTCACGGCATTCAGTGACATGACTATACCCATGATGTAGCCCATATACATCACGCCGATGGTAAAAGATGAGGAGCCTGCACTTATCTCCCTCACCCTGAAGGGAATAAAGTTCAGGATAGCGGCAAATGTTGAAAATGTGGCGAATATCAGCAGATACACTGTTGCAAACTGTCTTTTTTTAAGTACATCAAGCACAGAACGGAAGCAGAATCTTGAGATTTTGATCTCTGCTTCATGCAGGCTGCGGATAAGAAAAACAGCCAGACCAAGGCTGAAGGCAAGAATCAGAAAAGTCCAGCGCCAGCCGAAATATGAGGCTATCAGCCCTGAAAAAAACCTTCCTGCAAAACCGCCGAGAATTGTTGATGATATATAAAAAGCCATTTGCCGCTGAACAGTCTCCCGTTTTGTTACAGTGGAGATGTATGTCATAATTGATGTAAGCACCGCAGGTATCGCCATGCCCACAAAAAAGCGTATCACTATGAGAAGCTGGAAATTTTCCGTAAGAAAGAACGCAAGCTGAAGAAGCGCAAGGGCGCCGACTCCGATTGAAAAAAGCTTTTTGGATGAAAAAGATTCCAGCATGTAGCCATAGACAATGGGAGCAATACTCAGCGGAATCATGGTTACAGTGGTAAGAAGAGCCGCCTGCTCCTTACTGACTCCGAATTCGCTCATTAATACCGGCTGGAGAGGCTGCGGAGCATACAGGGCGGAAAATGTCATGACCGTGGCATATACCATGATCAACGTATGGTAAAAACGCACGTCAGTTTATTCCTTTATTTAGGCCGAAAAGTACACCAGCTATGAACATAAGGGCAGTATAAAAAACAAAAGCAAGTATGACAAGCACTAAGGCTATATAACCGAAAATATCAGGCGCATGCATCAAAACTGTCATCAGAGATTCTTCATAATAGAAAAACCACTGGTGTTCCTTGAAAACAACTTCATGGAGGAAATAGAAAACCTCTTTCGCACCCAGAAAATAGACCAAAACTCCAAAGACACAAAGCACACCTAATGTTACAGGAACAGCAAAAACAGCCCGTGCGGGGTTTATTTTCCGGTTTATCATGGTAATAATACAAAAAAGACCTATTATGATAAAGAGATATGAGGTTATCTTAAACCAGAAAACAACATCCGCTACGTCCATGAGATGCTGAACTTCCGGCAGTGTAAGAAGTTTAAAAGACTTATCAGACATCATTGGCTTAAACTCAATATCCTCAAGCCCTTCCCCTGCATTGTTTATGCTTCTGCTGATTTCCCCGAAAAGCCTTATCCGCTCTTCCCTGTCCGTCAGAACAAACATTTTCTTTTCATTATCAGCATTCTTAGGGGCGTATTTACGTACCATTCCGTCTATATCAAGCATCTCATACATTGCAGAGTAACCAAAGTCAACTTTTGACATTGCCGTCCACGCAAAGAAGGCTGAGGTGTAAAAAATACAGATACAGAAAAGTATGTTAAGCAGAATCCCTGCTGTTTTTTTGTTCATATATTTCAGTGTTCTCCATCGGGGGCATCTTTATAAGTTTCCCTTATTTCAAGAAATTTATCCAAATTATCAAAAAATACCTTAACCAGAGCCGGGTCAAAATGCTGTCCGCTCTCCTCTCTGAAGAGTTCCAGAATCCTGTCCAGTTCCCATGCTTTTTTATACACCCTGTCGCTTCCCAGAGCATCGAAAACATCCGCTATGGCGGTTATGCGCCCGAACAGGTGTATATCTTCCCCTGCGAGACCGTAAGGATAACCTTTTCCGTTCCATTTTTCATGGTGAGTCAACGCAACTGTCGCAGCAGCCTTGAGAATTTTCCTCTCGGAATGTTTAAGAATGTTATAGCCCATTAAAGCATGGCTCCGCATAACATCCCATTCCTCATCGGTCAGCTTGCCGGGCTTAAGGAGTATAGAGTCCGGAATCGCAACTTTGCCTATATCGTGCATCGGAGAAGCCATTTTCAGAAGCTCTGCTTCTTTTTCATTCATGCCGCAGCCTATTGCCAGAATATAGGAATACTCCGCAACCCTTTTAACATGATGTCCTGTCTCTTTGGAGCGCATCTCACCGGCTTCCGCCATAGTGAAGATAATCTCCTTCTGGGTCCATTCTATTTCCTGCTGCATAAGCACTGTGGAAAGCTCTTTACCTGTGTATGTGGCGGCAAGCATAAGCCTTCTCACATCCTCTTCTGTAAACTTTCCGTCTTCCGTCATTTTATTTATAGACTGAAAAACCCCTATAACGTTCCCGTCAGGGTCGTGATAGGGGATTGCGATCATGTTTCTTGTGCGGTATCCGGTCTGCATATCAACAGTTTTGTCAAAGCGGGGGTCATTATAGGCATCATTTATTATAATAACCTCATCATTCTCCGCAGCTTTGCCGGCTATTCCGCATCCCAGAGGAATACTTATTCTGTCTACCCCGTGGGCAACCTTTGTCCAGAGTATATCCCAGCGCCTGTCTATCAGCCAGACAGTACACCTGTCAGCAACCACCAGATCCCTGCCCATATCGGCAAGTATAACCAGCATCCGGTCAAGACTGTGTTCGTTGGCAATAAGTCCGATATAATTAAATATGGAAGCTACAAGCTCTTCAGCAGTCGGTTCAGGTTTGGGTGTATAAAGCTGTCCGGGCATCATTTCTTCCTTGATTCTATAATCATATGCACTACTACAATTACTACCATAACAAAACCGGTTGCAAGTAAAATCATTTTTCCATCCGTCAAAGAGGACTGGAAATGCTTCTGGGCTGAGGCTACTTTATTCGGCAGCTGGCTGTAGAAAATGAAGTCCATGGCTACTCCGTGAATACTTTCAATATTTCACCGGTATAAATTCTGTGATAATCTTTTGTCGGGTAAAATTTTTCAGCACCCTGATCAAGAAAATTAGTGCTGTCCATATCCTGAAAATACATCTTTTTACAAAGAAGCGCCAGACGTGACTGTTCAAAACCCACTGAACTGCCAAGAGCCACAGGAGTGAGTCCGGTTTCCAAAGCCTTGTCATAATCACGCCCGGATTTTGAGCCGCAGAAATTCAGCGCAGAGCGGTATTCCTCACTGAAAAAAGAGATCGTAAACTCGTCATATTTTTCAACAAATTCATAAGTGTATCTTGTCGGGCGCACATATATGGTAACGGCGGGCTTGTTCCAGAGAATACCCACGCTTCCCCAGCTTGCGGTCATTGTATTGAATTTTTCTTCTGTTCCCGCCGTAATCAGCATCCAGTCTTTGCCGATCAGCCTGAAAGGATTAAACTCCAGCTCTTCAGGCTTAATCTCCTTAAATTTCTTCATTCTATTTTTTCTCCCTTGAAGCAAGGAATTCCGCCACGGCAGAGGTTTCGGAAGAATTAATTTTAAGTCCGAACCCCTTCATCCTTTCCACGGTGGAAACCCACTTTTTTTGATCATAATCCTTTTTTAAAGCAAGCTCAAGGCTGTGGCATCCGGCACATTTTGATATGAAAACCTTTTCACCGTCAGCGGCTTTTGCATTTACAGTTATCAATATACAGACAGAAACTACTACGATAAGAAAAATAATAAAAGATTTCATGATAATGCCTCCTTAACTGATAGCAGTAATCCGCACATCCTCATCAGATCTACTGCACACGCTCACGCCGTGGTAAACACGGCTGCATACCTAATTTTATCACTGCCTATGACAGAATCAAGGTCAGATAATCGTAAACAGGAGTTATGAAAATCGCAGGAAGCATATTCGCCGTACGGAATCTGGCAATACCCGATAAGCTTATGCCTATACTGAGAATTATCACACCGCCGGTGACAGATATAGCGCTGACATACATAGGTTCGTTAAGCAGAAATCGCAGATTAAATGCCAGAAGACTTAAAATTCCCTGATAAATAAATACGCTTGCAGCGGAAAACATTACACCGATTCCAAGTGTCGAGGCAAGAATAACAGAGATAATACCGTCAAGAAGACTCTTTACATAAAGGAGGCTCGGATCATTCATAAGTCCGTCCTTTATACTTCCCAGAATGGCAAATGAGCCCACGCAATATATAACCGAAGCGGTTACAAAACCGTTCACAAAGTTCTCGGACTTACTTTTAATTGCTTTTCTCAGAGTTTCGCCAAGTTTTTCCAGCCGCCCTTCAATATCAAGAAGCTCGCCTATCACAGTCCCGATCACAAGAGACACTATCACGGGAAAAAAGTCATGATCCTCAAAGGCCATCTTGATGCCCAGAACAGCCACAGCAAGCCCCACAACCTTTACAACCGAATCTTTAACCGGTTCTCCGAGCCTTTTCCCGAATACAAGTCCTGCGATACTTCCTGCTGCTATGGCAGCGCTGTTTACTATTGTTCCGGTTATCATCTGAAAAATTTCTCCACATATTCAGTGGCTTCCGCCGCCAGAGATTCCGACTCAAGGCGCATGGTCACTTCATCATTATAATTAAATGCGCTGTAGGTATAATTGTGACTGCCGGAGTAAACTATCCGCCTGTCAATAACTGTCATTTTGGTATGAAGACGTTTTTTCGGACTGTCATACATAACAACAGCGCCCGCCTTAGCCAGATCCGTACCCGTTTCTCTGTTTGCTTTATTGAGAAACGAGCTTTCATCGTTTTCAATATCAAAAACAACACGAACACGAACACCCCTTTTAGCGGCATTCTCAAGGGCAAGCAGAAGAAGCTCCGTATCTGCGGGTTTGTCCCTGTCTGCCTTAAACATGTATATTGTCATGTCTATTGAATGTTCGGCGGATGTTATATCATCTATCAGCGGAACGATAAGCCTCTTCCCGTCCAGAAACGCAACCTCCGCCGTGTGCGTATGCAGACGGGCGGACAGGTTGGAATATACGAAAAAGACTATAAATGCAAATACGATTAGTGATTTAAAGACCCGCGACCGAGCGGAGCGTTTCCCAGAGATTTTCTTTGCCGTTTCCCGTAACAGACGAGTAAAGAAAGAAATGTTCCTTATCAATTCCCACTTCCTCTGCAATAAGGCGAACCTGTTTTGCAATCTGATTCTTTGAAAGTTTGTCAGTTTTTGTAAGCACCACGAGAGTGTTGGTTTCTGTGTCTGAAAGCCATGACAGCATATCCATGTCCTCTTCCGAGGGAAGACGCCTGATATCCAGAATAAGCACACAAGCTTTAAGGTTATCACGGGTGGTAAGATAAGTTTCTATACACTTTGCCCATGATGCACGTTCGGACTTGGAAACAGCGGCAAAGCCGTAACCGGGAAGATCCACAAACATTATTTCATTATCAATGTTAAAGAAATTCAGAGTACGTGTTTTTCCGGGTTTTGCGCTGACCTTCACCAGCTTTTTGCGCCCCAGCAGGGAGTTTATCATGGATGATTTACCCACGTTGCTTCGACCGACAAAGGCAATCTCCGGCAGGGCGCTTTCGGGATAATCCTTCTGAAAAACGGCTGATTTTATAAATTCGGCATTCACTCAAAAACCCCCATTTCACGGAGAAGGCTCTTCATGCCGAAACCGAAATCCACGCTGAAACCTGCAGCATTTTTATGTCCGCCTCCGCCGTTTTTAACGGCAATTTCAGAGACATCAACCTCCGGGATTGAGCGCATGGAGACTTTTTTCTTCTGCGCATTTACAATCACCACGTAATCAACACCCAGTTCGTTTGTTATATAATTACCAACTTCGGAATTGTATTCCTCACAGAACACTGCATAAGCGCTGCGCCCTTTGGTGTCAGTAAACAGGAAGCCGGACTTGGCGGAATTGCGGATATATCTGTCACGCCTGTCTTCCTCTATTTCGATTATAAGTGCCTCACTCTCGCCGAATTCCGTTGAAGGAACGGCGAGAAAACGGGCCTCAAATCTGTCTATGCCCAGCTTCATGAAAAGAATATTCATCTGGAGGCTATCCGCACGCTTCATGTGCCACATGTCGAAATCGTTCACACAGTCCACAAAATCAGCGTATGGAGAAACATCATACCCTTGTGATTCAAGCCACTCATAAGTAAGCTTTGTGGCAGATTTTGAAGTATCATGCACCACGCCGTGATTGCCTTTCAGCCATGCAGAGGTAGGGTGATGGTCGATGAAAGTTATCTCGGTCTCGCCCAGAACACTTTCGTAAGCACGCTTTGACGGCGAAACATCTGTGATTATCACGCTGTCATAACCTCCGCTTTCCTCTTCCAGAGCCTGATCCACCTCGTTGTAGTTAAGATAAAGCGTGTTCACGTTTTTGAGATATTTCTTGATAAGTATGCCGCAGCCTACCCCGTCAAGATCGTTATGTGATATATGAAGATGCAAAATCCTCTCCTCGTATAGGGTTAAGTTTTTTCTCCAACCCTCTCTTTTTTATTACGGAGCTACTCGCCTATTATCTTAACAAGCACCCTTTTGCGGCGTCTGCCGTCAAATTCGCCGTAGAAAATCTGCTCCCAAGTGCCGAAATCAAGCCGCCCTTCAGTCACGGCGACAACGACTTCTCTGCCCATTATCTGCCTTTTATGATGAGCGTCTCCATTGTCCTCACCTGTGAGGTTATGTCTGTAGCGGCTTAAAGGTTCATGGGGTGCAAGCTCCTCAAGCCACTTTTCATAGTCTGCTATCAGCCCGTGTTCATCATCATTGATAAATACAGAGGCGGTAATGTGCATAGCGTTCACCAGACACAAACCCTCCTGTATTCCGCTTTCATTGAGTGCTTTTTCCACATCACGGGTGATGTTTATAAACTCCATCCGTTTTGTTGTGTTAAAAAACAGCTCTTTTCTGAATGATTTCACCGGCCTATCTCCTGAAAAATATATTCAGAATAATCGTAAGGATAATACTCACAACTATTGACGTAACGATGGGAAAATGGAAGGAGAAATTCTCTCTTTTTATGGATATGTCACCGGGTAATCGACCCAGACCGAACTTCTCACCTACGATGAATATCACCCCTGCTATAACGAGAATAATACCCGCAGTAATGAGCAGTTTACCCATTCCTCCCATTTAAAGCCCTTCTTTAAGTTTAGCGAACTTTTTCGAGAGACGCCCTTTGAAAGCATCCTCCTCGCTGTATATGCAGCCGCAGTATTTCTGGCGGTACATCTCCATGCGCTTTGATTCGTCTATGCCGAACTGCCAGCCTTCCCGCCAGTCTTCATAATGAAACGGCACGCCGTATTTTTTTGCCGCCGCCTCGCATATGTCAATAATAAGTTCATGCTTCTGATACCTGCTGTAAAGCAGTGTGGTGGAGAAACTGTCGAAACCTTTCTCCGCCGCAAGCTCCGCCGCTTTTTCCATACGGGAGGAATAGCAGTATGCACAGCGCATATTTTCACGGTAGGCAGCATTTCTGGTAAAATCTGTCAGCCCGTAAGTGTCGTCAGCTATCATCCCGATACTTTCCGCCTTATTGAACAAAACAGCCTGCTCAAAACGGGCATACAGTTCCGTGAGCGGATGGATGTTAGGATTGAAAAAATATGCGCATATATCGTGCCCGCCCTCCTTCAGCTCCTTAACCGGATAAACTGAACAGGGGGCGCAGCACTGATGAAGAAGTATTTTCATTTTACCTCAGGCAGATTTTTGAGCGACTCTTCAATGGCGGCTTCGGGGTAAGCATAGTCTTCAAGCTTGCCGTCTGTGAAAGCCTCATAAGACATCATATCAAAATGTCCGTGCCCGCTGAGGCAGAAGAGCAGTGTCTTAGCCTCTCCGCTTTCCTTGCATTTCAACGCCTCTTTGATTGTAGCGGCTATTGCGTGGGACGATTCGGGAGCAGGAACTATTCCCTCCTCCTTTGCAAACATAAGAGCGCTGTTAAAGACCTCAAGCTGGGGAACGTTCTGCGCCGTAATCAGACCCTGATTATACAGAGCGCTCACAAGGGGAGATTCTCCGTGATAACGCAGACCGCCGGAATGGATCGCTGGCGGTTCAAAGTCATGACCAAGGGTGTACATCTGCATAATTGGTGTAAGCTTTGCCACATCGCCGTAGTCGTAAGTATAAACGCCTTTTGTAAGTGTGGGGCAGCTTGCAGGTTCAACGGCAACTGCGGTTACTTTTTTCCCGTTAATTTTATCCTGTACAAAGGGGAATGCGATTCCTGCAAAGTTTGAGCCGCCGCCGCACGCAGCGAATATCATATCAGGATAAGCGCCGATTTTGGCAAACTGCTTCTGAGCCTCAAGCCCGATAACGGTCTGATGGAGGCAAACGTGGTTAAGAACGGAACCAAGTGCATAGTTAGTGTCCTTGCGCCCTGCCGCTTCCTCAACAGCCTCACTGATAGCCAGCCCAAGACTTCCTGATGTTTCAGGATTCCGCTTAATAGCTTCACGCCCTGCGTTTGTAAGCTCAGACGGGCTGGGGTATATTTCAGCACCGAACATCTTCATAAAAGCCTTTCTGTATGGTTTCTGAAAATAGCTTACCTTAACCATGTAGACTCTGCACTCCATGCCGAACTGGGCACATGAAAAGCTGAGGGCGCTTCCCCACTGTCCGGCTCCGGTTTCAGTGGTGAGTCTTTTTATTCCTGCTTCCTTATTGTAATACGCCTGAGCAACGGCTGTGTTTGTTTTATGGCTTCCCGCAGGGGAAAGACCTTCGTATTTATAGTAAATTTTAGCGGGTGTTCCAAGGGCTTTTTCAAGCCTTCTTGCCCTTACAAGGGGCGAAGGACGCCACAAGGAGATTATTTCACGGACATCTTCCGGTATGTCTATCCATCTTTTATCTGTCATCTCCTGCTCAATAAGGGAAGGAGGGAAAATTGCAAGAAGCTCTTCCGGTGCAACAGGCTTACCGGTTACAGGGCTTACAGGCGGAGCAGGAAGCTTGGGCATGTCCGCCATGATGTTGTACCACTGTTTGGGAACCTCGTCTTTATCAAGATACACTCTGTCTTTATCCATTGAAATAAAGCCTCCGTAAAATATGATATACCCGCTCATTTTAGGTGAAGTTAAATGAGTTTTCAATATATTATAAGTAAAAGAAGATTGGAGTGTGTTTAATGGCTAAAATAGCATTAATCCTTGCGGACGGATTTGAAGAGATAGAGGCTCTCGCAACAACGGATATTCTCCGCAGAGCAAAGGCGGATGTTTTTATAGCAGGACTGAAAGAGGGTCCGGTTTTATCGGCAAGAGGGGTAAAAATTCTGCCGGACGGTCTCATAGACAGTGTCAGCGCTGATAGCTTTGATGCGCTTGTTCTCCCCGGCGGTCAGCCCGGAGCAGACAACCTCAATGCAGACAAGCGTGTGGCGGAGCTGCTTTATGACTTTAACGCCAAGAATAAGCTGATCTGCGCCATATGCGCCGCTCCGTATATACTCGCTGAGAAAGGGCTGCTGAAAGGCAGAAAAGCCACATGCTTTCCATCATACGCAGAGGTTCTGGGCGAAAGTTATGTCGAAAAAAAGGTTGTGGAGGACGGCAATATAATCACGAGCAGAGGACCTGCAACAGCACCGGATTTTGCCTTTGCGATAGTGGACAGGCTGGTTGACAAACGCATCACAGACACCTTAAGAAAAGCCATGCTCTACTACTGCGGATGTTGAGACAGCCTTAAGATATTCCCTTTATCTGCTTCAAAAGCTCCGTTAGCCGCTTTTTTTCATCAGCATTAAGGGTTCTGCCTCTGTAATATGCCCCGTGAAAGACAGCGGCGAACTCATCTGCGAGCTTTCTTAGTTCAGGGTCAGGTATATCAATTTCCGTGAGCCCTGCGGACGGATTCACATCATATCCCTTTGCTTTCATGAGCCTGCGGAAACTTACTGCGTACCTTTCATCCCCTTTTGCCCTGAAAGCTCCACGGAAACGCCACGCCAGAAGAAGAATTACAACAGATAAAATATACGGAATAGTCTTAACCGCCTGAGATACGACTGTTTTGTAATCATTTTTCAGTTTTTCGGCAGCGCTCCGAACAGAACGTACAGCCTTGACCTGTTTTGAAAAGTCATAATTAATAACAAGTGCGTTCCAGTAAAAATTCACAGTGTCCGCCAAAAGACGCATCCTGAAAGCCAGTGTTCTTTCCCCGCCGCTGAAAACCGAAGCGGTTGCGGGTGTGGGGTCTATACGCCGCCACCCTTTGTCATCGATATAAGCCTCGACCCATACATGGGCGTTTCTCTGGGGTACGGCGTAGTATCCGCCGGCACCGTTGTAATACCCCCCTGCGTAGCCGCCCACAAGCCTTGCGGGAATACCGTTCCTCCGCAGAATAACCGCAGCAGCCGAGGCGTAATATTCACAGTTGCCGAGCTTTGAGCTGAAAAGAAAATCCTCCAGAGGAGTATCGGAAACAGGCAGCCGATCCAGCGAATATTTAAATCCGTTTCTGATGAAATACACCTGCATAAGCTCCGCAAGCTCTTCACCGGAGGCTGTGTCCTTAAAACTGTCCGCAAAATCCGCCAGCTCCGCAGAGAGAACAGGCAGTTCCAGAAACTTTTCATAGCTTTGGTATTCTTCGGTCAGATATTTATCAGAAGCAGAAAAAGCAGTGTACTGAATACGTTTCTGCACAGGTCGGTTCAGAGCATAAACAAACCCCTGCTCCCTGTCGCTGCCCCTCATATCCACATGAAATGGAACATCCAGTCCGAACAGGTATTTATCACCGTATGGTTCAAGATAAATTGTCTGCTCAGTGAGTTTTTCCGGTGGACGTATCCGTTTTTTTCTCTCCTGACTCTCTGATGCGCTCCATGCCCTGCCGTCGAAGCTGTCCATGACAATTCCACGCCAGTAAGGGGATGAACCCATGATTTCAGGCATTTCAGCACGGAAAATCAGCCTTGAATCCTGCTGAATCTCCGAAACATTGCCAAGGGCAACACTGTCGGAAAAGCCTGTCATAGTGCCGTCTTCCCTGTTAAGAAACTGAAAAACAGGGTAGTTTGTTCTGGGAAGCACGGTAAAAAGCATCACAGCAACGGGAATAGAAATAAGAGGAATAGCAGCAGTTTTGTATATTATCCGCTTTATATGCTTCAAGGGCATTGCCGTTCGTTCGTCCTCTGTCATATAAGTCAGCAGAACCATCGAAACAGAGATCAGCATAAAAAGAACGAGAACAAACGCCAGAAACCATATACTGAGGCTTATGAGCGCAGAGCCCGCCGCCATAAACATTGCGATCATGTATATCTGCATGTAATCACGGAACTTTTTGTTTGGCTCAATAAACTTAACAGCCTGAATTGCAAGAAGCGCTTCAAGGGCCGGGATAACCATATTATCCATATTCATGCGTGAGACAGTAAAAAGAATAATCACAACAGACAGTATGTTAAGCCATAATCTCGGCATTGAGCCTTTTTTCTGGGATTCAGCCCATGCGCCGTAAATCATTGCGATAAAAAATGCTGCTGCGTAGAGAACCCCGGTCTCGCCAATCAGAGGTAAAACGCCTATGACTGCAATGAGATAAGTAAGAATATTAACCACATTTCTTATTTCAGTCATGGAGGGCAAGCTCCTTAAGCATATCAAGCCTGTGAGGCAGAGTTACGTCTGGAGGATAAAGCCTTTCAGGTGTTCTTAAACCCACAGGTGCCCCCTTATCCATCAGGCTGTTAATCAGCCATGCAGCACAGGAGAGCCTTTTCTCCAAATCTCCGGAAAGCTTATCAGGCTCTATTATCACAGGTTCAGCACCCAGTGCCGCCATCTCTTTGACCTTCAGGTTTCCGGTTCTGGCAGTTGCCTTCCAGTGTATCATCCGCATAGAATCACCCGGAGTGTAGCCTCGTATTGACATAAGCTCCGAATCAAAGCCCTTCATATTGGTGTCCTTCTCGCCCTGACCTCCTGTTCTGGAGTCCGAATAAACAGACATACACTGCAAAGGAGCAGGAAACACTATCACGTCTTTTGTATCTTCAAGATCTTTATAACGAATGAAAAAATTGAACGGAAACACTGTTGAAACGTACACGTTTCTTATTGTATGTCTGCCTCTGACTGCGAAGACTATTTCGGCAAACTTTATACTCTCTCCGCCGGTATCGGTAAAAGGGAAAAGAACTTCCTGACCATTAATATGAACCCTTATGAGAAAAGCGGGCAGGAATCTGCGCCCGTTCACCAGCCTTACACTCACAGGACAGACACGCCCGGCGTATATTTCATCCGGCAGACCGATTTCAACACGCAGGCGGTTCATGTCTGCAACGCCGAAAAAGCCGGAAACTGCCATAAACCCAAGCATAATGGCAACAATGATATATACAAGATTGTTAGCCGTGTTCACTGCGCCCACACCCATAAATATGCAGAGGGCAATGTATATCCACCCTGCTTTTTTTATTCGTATGACTGCGGGCGCCCCTTCTTTAGTTTTCCTCATGCGGGCATATTCACTTCATCTATCAGCGAGCGGATATAAAAGTCTCTGTCGCTTCCCTGAAACTCTTCATTAAACAAGACTCTGTGAGTGATTATGTATGGGCAAAGTTCCTTTATATCTTCAGGGATAACAAAATCACGCCCTTTAAAATATGCATTCGCCTTGCCGAGACGTATCATAAAAAGAGTCGCCCTTGTGGAAAGCCCCGCACGCAGAAACCTGCTGCTGCGTGTAGCCTGAGCTATATCAAGAACATAGTCTATAATTCTGTCCGATGCCTGAACATCCTTCTCTATCTCTTTTTGTATATCATCAATATCCGCAGGTGAGAGAAGAGGCTTTATGTCGTAAAGTTCCCTGCGCCTGCTTCCGCCACTCAATATAATCTTCTCTGCGGCTCTGTTCGGATAACCGAGGCTGATTTTCATCATAAACCTGTCAAGCTGGGATTCCGGCAGGGGGAATGTGCCGAACTGATCCACAGGGTTTTGTGTGGCTATAACAAAAAACGGACGGTTAAGGCTGTATGTGCTGCCTTCCGCCGTAACCTGCTTTTCTCCCATAGCCTCTAAAAGAGCGCTCTGGGTTTTAGGGGTTGCTCTGTTCACCTCATCCACAAGAACAATGTTATTGAATACAGGTCCCCGCTGAAACTCAAACCTGTTGTCATCCTTATTATAGAGTGAAAGCCCTGTAACGTCCGTGGGCAGAAGGTCGTTTGTACACTGGATACGCCCGAAGCTCAAACCAAGAGCCTTGGCAAGACCTATTGCAAGCGTTGTTTTCCCCAGACCGGGCAAGTCCTCTATAAGCAGATGCCCTTTCGTAAAAAATGTGAGGAGAGCAAGTCTGAGCCCCTGATCTTTGCCGTGGAGAAATTCACCGAGAAAATTCATCAGCCCGGTTATCTTTTCATTTTTAACTTCCATTGCTCCCTCCATACCCTTTTTATTATTCTACCCCAAAGATCATATTAATAAACAGAATTTCTTTTCAGCCGCATTTCATAAATTAACTATTAATTGAACCATTAAAACGACAGTAACAATCTTATTCTAACATCATCCCCTATTTTGCAGAACCTTTGTCCGTTATTCAATCTCTAGCTACTAAGTAGGGTTTTACTATCAATTGACAAACACTACTATAAAAGATTAACATTATTATATTATTCAATAATGTCCCGATAAATATTAAAGGGGAGAAAGAATGAATTCGATAACGTGCCTTTCAATCAAAACCAAGTTCCACATAATGCTTGCTCTTACCATACTGATGTTTACAGTGGTAACTCTTTACCCGTCATACATAACAGCCGCTGTATGCGCTGTCTTTTTCCTGCTGGCGATGTATATCCTTTTCAATTCAGTAACTGCCAAGCTCAAAGAAGTCAGCGACAAACTGGCCTACCTGAGCAGCGGTAAAAATGACCTCACTGCAAGAATGCCGGTTATGAAGCCTGACTGCTCTTGCATGATTACAGACATGTCCCAGTCACTGAACACCTTTCTTGACTTTGTTGACAATGAGTTTGTTGACACACTCTACCGTATAGGCGAGGCAGCGGAGAAAACAATGCCTGTCTCCATGGCTGTTATAAAGGTGCGTGAATCTGTTGACGAAAACATGACAATGGCAACACAAGTCGCAACCGCCAGCGCACAGATGCGTATTGCCATTAGCGATATTGCAATGAGCGTAAACGACTCCTCCATGAAAGCGGCACAAAGTGTCGAGATGGCACAGCACGGAACAAAAGCAATACAGGAATCCAAAGCTTCAATGGAAAGCATAAACGGTATAATAAGCGATCTTGGCGGAGAAGTCTCCAAGCTCACTGAAAATGCCAATAAAATCGGCAATGTTATCTCTGTTATCAATGATATATCCGACCAGACAAACCTTCTTGCTCTTAACGCAGCAATTGAGGCAGCAAGAGCCGGCGAAGCAGGGAGAGGATTTGCCGTTGTCGCTGACGAAGTAAGAAAGCTTGCCGAAAGGACGCAGAACTCTACAAAAGAGATAGAAAACATGGTCAAGGAAATGCAGTCAAACATCCGCATAGTATCCGAAGGCGCACAGGGAGTTATCGACTCTGTGGCTGTTCAGAAAAGCTTCACTGAAAACGCTTTTGAAAGCTTCCACACAATTAATGCCGCAGTTGAAGATCTCAACAGCTCAATAGGCAGCATATCCGCCGCAATAGAAGAACAAAGCGCAACAACAGAGGAGATAGCAGGCAGTGTTGAGAATGTGGCCCGCGGTTCAGAACACACTAACGAAGTTGTGACAGAGCTGATGTCTGATGCAAATCACCTCACCGGAAGTCTCAACGGCATTGCAGAGAAGTACGCCAAGCTCACTTACACCAGCAAAGGCTTCTACTTCGTAACTGCAAAAATAGCCCACATAGCATTTATGAAGCGTATATTTGACTGCTTCCAGAACGGAACCACAATCCAGCTTCCGGATCATACCACATGCGGATTCGGAAAATTCTATTTCGGCAAAGGGATGGAACTCTTCGGCAAAGACCCTGACTTTCAGGCTCTGGCAAAGCCCCACGAAGGTGTTCATAAACTAGGCAATGAAATAATGAGCAGACTTAAGAGTAATAACAAATCAGGAATAGAAGAAGCAATAAACGAACTTGATAATAATGTCAGAAGCCTTGTGGCAAAACTTGACTTCCTGTCTGAAAAATACAGATAAAGCCTTTGACATCACACCTCTCATTTTCTATAAATAACAATAACGGAGGGGTGTGATGGTCGTTATTTTCCTTGCAGTAACATCTATATACGCATATTACAAAATAGGGAGCTTCCTGCTTATTGCCCTTACCGCCGCTGTTTTCGTTGTTAACAAGATTGCCCGCTACCGAATGGATCATGACCGCAGAAAAAAACGCCTGCCTTCCGATAAAATTGCTCCATACGCCACAGACATAAATATCATTACATTTCTCATACTGGTGGTCACTTTCGTACACAGCATGTACCGGATGCTCACCTTCGGAGTTCCTGCCTGAATTAGCTTTAAGGTAAATTTCACTTGCGTATAAATACGCCATGTCTAACTTTATGATTAACAGTAAATTACAAACTGGGAGACATGTATGCACAGACTTCTGTTTATAATACTGATACTATCCGTTCTTTTCGGATGCACTTCATACACTGTTAATGTAACCGGATACGGCGGACTGGATAAGTACCCTGCTAAGACATATGACTTTGTGCTTTCACAGGACATAAAGACAGATCTTGAAGCTATGGGTTATGTGGCAATGCTTGAGAATCAACTCGCCTGCATAGGATGGGAGAGAAACACCAAGTCACCTGAATATATGATTTCACCATCCTTCGGAATTTTAAGAGGCAAGGATGAGGAACCCAGAGCCCGCTTCGGTGTGGGTGTCGGAGCAGGAAGCTTCGGAACGGGACTCTCTCTCGGAACTTTCCTAGGCACAGGGATAGGTTCTTCCTCAAGGGATGACTTCGTTAAGTTCCTCGATGTAAAGCTTTTTGCCAAGGATAAAACTAATGAGCAGCCGCTCTGGCAGGGAAAAATCTTCATTGAAGACAGTGAAGACAAACTCAGCGAGGTAATGCCCATCCTTGTGAAATACGCTGTGGAAAACTTCGGCAAGTCAACTGACGGCAGCAAGGAGTTTACCTTCAACGCCACAGGCAAAAGCATGGAAGCCCTCAAGACCTGCCCGGCAGAGTAAGAAGTATAATTATATTTCAACACTCAACAGTATTTTCCCATTTTGGGAAAATACTGTTGACATCCCCAATGCTTCATTCTATTTTTATTTATGAGAATAATTGCCCGGAAAACCATAATAGACTTCTATACTCTGCATCCTGATAGTAAAAATGCTCTTGAAGCATGGTTTTTTGAAGCAAAACAGGCAAAATGGAACAGCTTCAACTGTATAAAAGACAGATACAGAAGTGCAAGCTTGATAGCCGGCAACAGAGTAATTTTTAATATATGCGGCAACAAATACAGACTTATAGTCAAAATACATTATACTGTTGGGCTTATCTACATACGCTTTATAGGAACCCACAAAGAGTATGACAAAATTAACGCCGCAGAGGTATAAGATGAAACCGATAAGAACAGAAGAAGATTACAGCAACTGTCTGAGAAGAATAGATATTCTTATGGATATGCCTGAAACACAGGAAAATATTGATGAGCTGGAAATCCTCTCCATTCTTGCAGAGAAATATGAACAAGAGCAGTTCCCCATAAGCACCCCTTCCCCTGTGGAAGCAATAAAATTTCGTATGGAGCAAATGGGGCTCACCAACAGCGACATAGCTCCGTCACTCGGCGGACACAACAGAGTAAGTGAAGTTTTAAAAGGCAAAAGAAACCTGAGCATCAACATGATAAGGAATCTGCACAAAGATTTTAACATACCTTATGAATCGCTTATAGAGGTATAGCAGAAGAAAATCATAAAGACAGGCAAATACTTATAAAAC